>Ga0247609_10007174_pt1 | contig 10637 bp, 26 predicted proteins | sample 172DNAGHGlowgp2_FD_193487 | JGI IMG/M metagenome (GOLD analysis project Ga0247609, IMG submission 193487) | Sheep rumen microbial communities from Palmerston North, Manawatu-Wanganui, New Zealand - 1728 DNA GHGlow gp2 | ecosystem: Host-associated > Mammals > Digestive system > Stomach > Rumen ...
AAATTCGCGCGGCACTTTCAATTCGGCGGGAGCGGCAGGGGACTATAGTCAGCGGAGCGCCGGCCCAACTTTCAACCAAATGTGGTCGCATATGGTGGTTTTTGATTGGTTCTGTCAATCGGCACACTTTAACGATTTAGCGAACTAAAGTAAATCGTTAAATAAAAAATTAACAATTACAAAATGGTTACAAAAAGTTACAAAATGGTTACAAAATGGTTACAGATTGTTAGTTAAATAATTAACGAGGCGACCGGGCGGAAAAACAAGCGAAAATTTCGGGAAAATATTAACAAACTTTCGCTTGCCACTTTTGTGACGAAATTTTTCCTGATATATTATTAACAAACAACACGGCCTGCAGCCGGGGTGCGTCAGTCGTGAGGGGGGCGATCACTGCCACCTTGAATTAATACTCTCGATTATCCACCATAGAATTAATAATACTATAAACTAAAACATACCTTTCTCCTTTTTCGCCCGGGCGAGTTAGAGGGAATTAACCCCCTAACTAATCACCTACGCACAAACCTACCACAATTCCTACGCATGCCGCAATGCAATACCACAACATGTAGTTAAACATCTTCCTCATCTCCCTCTGACAAATATTCATCAATCAGATCTCTCAGCGCACGAAGTTCAGTTTCAGACATTGTTACACCTTTGCCCATCTTTTCATGGTCATCGGTCCACTTGCGGAGGTCGAAAGTGGGGGCTTTCTTATTCCAAGAAACCTTGTTCAGTTCGAGCGCCCATGCCCCAGAGGTGGAGATAACACCGATCTCCTCAGTAATTTCATAAGTAAAGTCTTTAGTAGCCATAGTATCAATTCCTTTCTTCATTTGATGTATTTATTATACCATAGATTTTTTGATTTGTCAAGGGGTAATTTTAAAAATTTTCATATACCACTCATCAATAGATTTCGCAACAATGGTTGGCTCTCCAAAGTCGCGCACTTCATCAGGTGTTAGATAACCGCCTGTTGAAAGATTAACAATCCCTGTTCGCCCATCAAAGATTGAACACACCTTCATGTAGTCATAGGCAGAGTATGCAAAATGAATAATACTGCCGTCATCAAATCGCGCAAGGTTCATTTCTGTATTTTCCTTTCTCTTGGATTATGTATAGATTATAGCATAGGTTTGAAAGATTGTCAAGAGGTTTTTGAAAAAAATATTTTTCTTTTGTGGGAAACTGCGGTTTGACAATTTTTCCAGGGAAAAATCCCCATCCGGCATTTTCTTAACAAGTCAAGCGTTTTGCGGTTAAAGAGATCTAATTAAGACCTCTTGAAATTCATGATCAACTTCAATTTGATTTACATAACAATGACTGGCTTCTGCTCCATCTTGAATACTTAAAAGGAGATAGTCTTCACATCCGTTTTTTACAGCCCATTCAAAAAACTGTTTAATAGTCCAGATAATTTCAGGATGTTCTTTTCTTTTTTGTTTATATCTTTCTCTTAAAACCTTATTTGCTGCCATTTTTCTTTCTCCTTTTCTTTTGGTAATTATATAATAACACAAGATTGGTAAGATGTCAATACCTTTTTGCAAAATAGTTTTTTCACAATTTGCAAGTGCCCGGGCGCAATTAGAGGGGACTAATTAGTCCTCTCTAAACTCATTATTAATCATTCCATAACCTACCATCAATTTCGGGATCTTGTGTTAAACAATACTCAAAGATCTGACGTTCAATGTCTACATCTTCAAGACCAGTATGACTCTCGACAAAATCTTCACAGCCACTCAACCATCTATAAATAATTTCAGCAGTATAGCGGCGGCAACCTCTGGAAGTAAGATAGTCATTCTTATAACAGAATTCACCATAGTCCTCATTGCTTTTCAAAAGCTGACGAGACATTTTCAATGTATCCCACCATGTAATTCCAAAAGGGAGAAAATAACGATATTTAGAGGTCGTAATATAACGCTGAGTAATATTGAGAGCACGATTGTCAAAAGCCGCATTGTGAGCGCAAGCAATCTGAACGCCAAACTTTTTACAATCTTCTGCAAGTTCTTTCTTAATGTTAAACCATTTTTTAAGAATGCGCTTGCCACTTACAATATCATCCCAATAGTTAGGGATTTTTTCGGCAAAGTATGCGCTTGCCATCAATTCCGCATCACAGAAAACATCAGCATTGACAAAAGATTTCTGACAAAGAATGCCATCCGCAAGAGTAAAAATCTGATAGCCAAGGTCATAGCAGATGGGGCAGTCAATGTCATTTGTGGTTTCAGTGTCGAGCATCAGAATGGAGGCATGAACATCAATCATTTTATTTTATTCCTTTCTTTTGGAGGGTGTAACTTCTTTTCCCTCTCAACGATTATTATTATACCACAGTTATTGCCATTTGTCAACAGTTATTTTTGAGGAAATAAAACTTTTTTCTTTGATAGGATTATGTTTTATCAACTGATAAATAATGTATCCACCTATTAAACCCCATAAAATCATGCTTTAAAAACTCCTTTTTTTTCTATTATAACACATCAAAAACGGTTTGTCAAGGCTAATTTTCCCGGGAAAACTGAGAAAAAGTTCTCAGTTTTTGGGTTTTCTTTTTTCAAGTAGGTTTAATTCGTATGATTTGTTATCAATATCAAAGGTCAAAGTGCGTGACGGATTAGTAATTGTTACGTTCTCAAAGAGTTGAGCAGTGCAATCTTCTTTAAAAAATTCAGAAAGTGCATTTACAATGGACATTTTCACAACATCGGGTTTTCTTGTGCTTCTGCCCTTGCTGCCCTCATGTGGCACCTGTTTATTAAGTTTGCGCACGACTGCCTGTTGCTCATCTGTCAAATCGTAAATTGTTTTTTTATTTTTATTTACATCACTATCATACTTATCTAAAGCAATAGCCTCTTCTCGTGTGATGTGTAATTTTTTCATCATCATTGAAAGATGCTGTTCATATTCAGTATTCATGATAATTCTCCTTTTTCTATTGGTATATCAATTGTAGCATATTTTTTTAAAGTTGTCAAGAAGTATTTTTTTAACAATCTTGTCGGCCCGGGCGGTTAGATAAGACTAACCGCTTGTGAAAAGAAAGGCTATCCCAATGGGATAGCTTTTCAGTTAGGCAAGCCTAAAATAGGCTTTACCTTTAGACTCGGTGCGTACGATCTCATTGCTACCCTTAGCACCCAACTGAGACAGAAGTGCGGCGAGCCTGTGCGGTGTCATATCAGCAGGGAAGCAATCAAACATCACGAGCATGTCGGCAAGGGTGTAATCAGTGCCAACCTCCATGTTGTTGAGAATGCCGACCTTGATCTGTTCATTCTCTGTCTGACGAGCAGAGGGCTTGCGCTCGGCACTTGTTTTCTTTGCATTCTGCTCAAGGCGCTTATCGAAGAAAGCAACCATTTCTTCATCACCCATCTCGGCAAAGACAGCACGAGCTCTCTCAAAACCAGCCTGAATAGTAAGTCCATTCTTATTAGCCATAGTATCATTTCCTTTCTGACGTTCGGTCGTCACCCTTGATTACATGCTTATTATAGCACAGATTTAATATCTTGTCAAGAGGTTTTTTGAATTTTTTCGATTTTTTTATCGCCTCAATCTACAAGGTTATTTCAACTTGATTCGGTTTCTTAACCTCTTGACAATTATTATTATAGCAGATTTTTTGAAAAATGCAAGATGGAATTTTGCACAAAAAATAAATGTTTTTTAAAAGGGAAATTGTGTAATTAGGATAGGCTAACTACTGCGCCCGGGCAAAACTTTAACACATTAAAGTGTTAAAGCTATTCTTCTATTTTTGAATTTATTTAACTTCACATTCTACATATTCATAATAAGTTTCACCATCTGCGGGTTCATAATCTTCAAAAAGGCAAAGAGGCTTGCAAAACTCAATTGCTTTTGCTTTGTCTGTGAAAACTGCAGCGATGCCCTGAAAACCACCGCCATTCTCAGGATAATCATTTAAATATTCTTCAACAACATAAACTTTCATTTTTTATTCCCCTTTTCACTTTGTGCCTTTATTATAGCACACTTCATGGAGCCTGTCAATACCTTTTTACAAAATACTTTTTTAACATTTTTCTTTTTTTTCTATATATATTATAACATATTTTTTTTTATTTCGCAAGTGCGCCCGGACGAGTTAGCCTTAACTAATTAAAGAGGCAAAAAAAACTACCTCAGCTGAGGTAGTTTTTTTGTCAGGCAAGGGTGTAAGTGACTTTGCCTTTCACCTTACCAGTGACAACGCGCCCATCAGCGACAAGCGGCTTCATCACTGCGGTGATCTTGGAAGTGGAGAACTTCTCCGCTTCGGGAATGATACCCGCAATATCGGCGGTCCCATAGATGAAGTTCGGCTCCATCTTGCCGATGATCTTCTCACCGATTGCGGCATTTGCAAGCGCAACCTTGGAAGGACCTTCCACTTTCTTGTGAGCGTTCTTGCGCTTCTCAAGAGTGGTTTTCAGAGCAGTAAGACGCTCTGCAACTTCTGCATCAGTAACAACGGAGAGAGCCTTGTCAAGTGCAACAACATAAGTCATTTTCTTTTCCATGGTATCAACCCTTTCATTGGCGTCGGTCGCCACCCTAATTTAATTGTGCTACCAGATTCTCATGCCTTTTAGTAGCGGCAAGGCTTGTGGAGATTTCTCTCTCACTTTCTGTACTTATTATAGCACAGGTTTTTGATTTTGTCAAGAGGTTTTTTTATTTTTTTTTGAGATTTTTTTCTTGAGGTTTTCTGTCTCTCTCCCCTTGACAATTATTATTATAGCAGAAAATTCTGAAATTGCAAGATGGGATTTTGTACAAAAAATAAGAATTATTTTTACAATTTTCAAACCAGTTTTTATGCAATTAGTATAGGCTAACTGAGCGCCCGGGCAAAACTTCATCACAGTAAAGTGATGAAGTAATTTATTATACCTCTGGATATTCTGCAAGAAATTCTTTTAATTTTTCTTCGCCCTTACGCAGCAAACAACGATCTGCATAAAATCCTTCAAGCTGAGAAAAGCACCATCTAACAGGGTCACTCTCCCCAAAACTTTCAGCAATACAAAGATCATTATTTACATACTTCCATAAAACTTTTCTTGGAGGGCAAACAGCATAAACCCCGCACCAGTGACCAAAATCATGATCTTCCCAAAAGCGAAATTCAAATTCTTCCCCTTCAAAAACAACTTTGCGGCGTTTACCCTGTAGGCTTTCAGCGTTTGCAGGTGTGAACATAGCAGAGACAGCTGTCCAAATAAACAGCGCAGGAACAGCAAGTACAATAGCAATAATTATTATACTTTCAAAAATCATTTCTTTATCTCCTTTGTTTTGATGTATAGATTATAGCATACTATTGGAAGAATGTCAAGAGGTTTTGAAAAATTATTTTTTTAACAAACTATTTGCGCCCGGGCGAGTTAGATAACGCTAACTGGAAATGTTAAAAAAATCTACCCCTTTAGGGGTAGGTTTTCTTAGGCAAGGGAGTAGGCGACCTTTCCCTTAACCTTCGTTGCGGTCACTCGACCATCCGCAATAAGGGGTTTCATTACTGCGGTAATCTTAGAGGTGGAGAACTTCTCAACCTCAGGGATAAGACCCGCAATATCAGAACTGCCATAAGCAGTCTCGGCTTCCATTGCTTCAAAGATCTTTTCAGCGATAGCGGCGTTAGCAACAGCCACTTTCGTAGGGCCTTCAGCCTTCTTGTGAGAAGCTTTCCGCTTCTCAAGAGTAGCCTTAAGTGCTTCAAGGCGTTCAGCAACTTCGGTGTCAGTGACAACCTCAAGAGCCTTAGACAGAGCCACAACATAAGTCATTTTCTTTTCCATAGTATCAATTCCTTTCTGGTTTTTTAAGTGTGTCCTTCACTTGATGTATTTATTATACCATAGGTTTTAGGATTTGTCAAGACTTTTTTTCGGCTTTTCCAAGAATTTTTTCAAGGCGCACACTTTAGATCTTGGCTTTTCCCTTCCCCTTAGTATACTTGAATTATACCACATTTCGTGTGGTTTGTCAAGAGGAAATTTCAAATTTCTTTGAAATTTTTTTCGCTCCCTTTGCGTTTCAAGATTTACGGCTCAAAGCCACTTTACTTTGCCTCACGTCCTCTTGACGATTATTATAATACCACAAAAGTCGTCGAAAGTCAAGAACTTTTTGCAAAATATTTTTTTAACAAGTTGAGCGCCCGGGCAGCAAGGGCATGGGTATTAAACCGCATGCCCTGGACAGTCATGTGCAAATATAAGTTCACCTTTGCAATCTGTAGTAAAAAACCAAGGCATTTTTTCATCAATAGCTTCATCAATGATTTGAATTTGCATGTCTTCTGGAAGTAGCTTGAATAAATCTATTAGACGATAATGCGCAGCCATAGCCTCTTGAATATCATCAAGATAAAGTTGCTCTTGAGTGAAGCGCCGAGCTTCATCCTCTGTATAGATTAGCTCATCATCAATATTCTGATAATAAATCATACTCTTATTTCCTTTCATGCTGTAACTATTAATTCTGTGTCTGCTAAAGTTACATATTGATCTTCTGACACAAAAAACAATTTACCAGTAGGAAATCGAACAGCATTTATTGTTTTAATATTATTAACCTTTATTTCTTCAATTTTCATTAAAATCATATCTTCATTAATAATAAATACATCACCTTGTTTAAGAGTATGAAATTCTATTCTATTTTTTAAATTTTTCGTAATCTTCATTTAAGTTTCTCCATAAACAATTTTATTTTCTTTTACATCAAGAATAGAATTAACATACATTGAATAACGATCAAAAGGAATTTCTTTTGGGTAAGGTTCACCAAGAACAACGGAAGGCTGAGCCAAAACAGGGAAAAGATTTAATTCATCAATCGCATCAGGATAAGTGGAAGGGTCTGTCTCATCAACAAGAGCATCAGGAATTTCCACTTCAAAATTATAAGTGAAAGTAGTAGACACAAGAAGTTTTTTCATTTTCAATTTTCCTTTCTTTATGCTCTATAAATTTTTCCGTTAACAACATAAATAATAGTTTCAAAACCATCATACTCATCAATCTGATAATCGGTGGCGCAATCTGGTATTTCAACAACACGAAGCTTTGCACAGCTACCAGAGCATTTTTCAGAACCAAATTCTGCAATAAGAGAAGCCAAAGCATTAACCATCTGAGAATTGGAATTATCAAAATCATAACCATAAGAGTGAGACTTAAGACCAAGCTTGTCAATTGCAAACTGAGAAAGAGAAAAACCACCATAGCATTTATTAAGAACAAAAGTCATTTTTATAATCTCCTTATTCATTTGATACATAGATTATAGCACATGTTTTAAAATCTGTCAATAGGTTTTTAATAAATAGTTTTTTAACAAGTGCGCCGCCCGGGCAAGTTAACTGTAACTTACTGGAAGTTTACAGCTTCATGTGCCATCAAGCTATGCAAAGAAATTTTTTTATGGTTACTGAAATAAACATAACCATTTTCTATTTTCTCAATACAGACTGAGTATTTATACTCAGTCGTATCGAGATAGGCAAGCGCCTTAAAAATATCATCAATCCACATTTTTAGTTATCTTCTCTTTCATCTTGAAAATTTGAGTATGTCCCATTTGATAAACATCCATAAGCAAAAAAGCAAATCTCACCACTGTGACAAAAGATACAATGTTGACATACATCACTTTTTTTTACTATTTCTTTCAATTCATCATTAAGTTTCTTTGCATCCATTTTTTTACCTCTTTTTAATAGGTATCAAGTCCAAGCCATTCGCCCTCTTCAACTGACATTTCTTCAACATACTTGAGTTCTTCTTCTTTGAACTCATAGTAACCATACATTATGTCATAGGCGTCATCAAGAGAGTTTGCTTCGCAGAGAACTTCATCTCCTGCATTGTCTGATTCTTCAGTAAAAACAAAAAGGTAATCACGTTTCATTTGTTTATCTCCTTTCTACTCTTCATCTCTGTAAGTTTTAAGGAACTGTGCAAGATCTCTCAAATCTTCACCATAAAAAGTGGGTTTAGGATAATCAAAGGTGAAGATATCATCTTCTGAAGCTTCTTCCAACTGATCAAGCAAATCTGCTACATCACGCAGTTTCTTAATCTCATCATCAGTTACAATTAATTTTTTTACAATAGTCATTTTTTTTTATCTCTCCTTCATTTGATGTATAGAGTATACCACAGATTTTGCGATCTGTCAATACTTTTTTTAAAAATATTTTTTTAACAAACATGCGGCCCCGCCCGGGGAAAATCTGGGGATTGTCAAAAAATCCCCAGTCCGCCATTAAAGATCAAATTCTTTTCTATACTCCTGCACTACTCGCCAAGGCGCATACGTCACAGAACTATCAAACTTCATTTTGCATTTCAGCACTTTGAGGTAGATAGCTGTTTCAATCTCTACATCTTCAAGGCCAGTGTGAGACTCTACAAAATCGTTATCTTTTGTAATGTATTTGTAAGCAACTTCGGCAGAAGTCTGAATGTTGCCAGCGTCAGAAACATAACCATTTTTTAGCGCCCATTTAATATAGTGCTTTGAACGCAGGAAGGAAGTGCAAGCCATATTCCAAATATCAAACAGTTCAACACCATAGGGGAAGAACCAACGAACAAGAGAGGCCGTAATATATCTAATACCATTATTTGTAGAACGTCTATCAAAGCCCATGTTGTAAGCCCCAACCATGTCAACATTATATTCTTTAAAGTCTTCAGCAATCTGTTTGCGCACGTTCCATGCACTTGTGAGAATGCGTTTACCTGCTTTAATATCTTCCCAATACTGAGGAATTTTCTTTGCATAGTATGCACTTGACATAAGTTCTTTATCTGTAAAGATTTCTCTAATCACAAAAGACCGACGGCACTTTACTTCACCAGTAGTAGGATTGATAATTTGATAACCAATGTCATAAGGGATGGGCGCATCTACAAAGTTTGCGGTTTCAGTGTCAAGAATTGTAATACTTCTCTCGTTCATTTTAAATCATTCCTTTCTGTTGGAGGGTGTAACTTCTTTTCCCTCTCAACAGTAATAATAATACCACAAGTTATGTAAAATGTCAAGAATTATTTTTTGTTCTTCTTTTGTAACTTTTGGTGCGCCCGGGCAAAAAGCAACCGAAGTTGCTTATGAATACATTCTTTCATAAAATTCTTTTGTCTCATCCAAAAGGTTAGCTACATCTTCAAGAGTATAGCCATGAGACCAAGAATAAAATTCTTCATCAATCTTTTCATCTTCTCCAGCCTGTGAAAGCCAAGTAAGAATTTCAGCAAATGCATCTTTAATATCCATAGTTATTACCTTTCTTTAAATTCTGTTTATCTTTCCTGCGTGCTTTACGCTTAAACATTGCTTCCATCTTTTGACGGTCTTTGATGTGAACGTAACGAGGGCAATTCAGATCATAGCTTGTATAATCCTTAACTGTTTGCTTTTTTAAATAATCCATTGGGGGTACCCCTTTCTTTTTCTTACAGGTATATTATAGGATATTCTCGCCCAAAAGTCAAGTTGGCAAATTGCACAAAAATTTTCCGTTATATATTTAACACACCACCAGGGCCGTGCACGTGAAAAACGTGCTAAGGCGCTATTAATGCACGCGTTGGGGAACTGCGCGAACTGCTTAAGCGCCCGGGCAAAAGCAACCGCAGTTGCTTAAGTCTCGTCATCAAAGGTTAATCCTTCTCCTTCATAGGAGTCAGGCGTTGAGAAGTCATGCTCTTCATCTTTCTGAATAGAAGTGCAGAACACATCAAAGGGGCAATCGTGACAATTAGTCCACATAGGATTTTCTTTGCATCCCTCAATAATAAGTTTCATACCATTTTTAATTTTTTCTTGCCAAGCTGTCATTATCTTTACCTCTCTCTCTTGATTACAATGAGATTATAGCACAAAAAGAATTACTTGTCAATACCTCAATTATGAATTTTTTGTGAACGCTGCCCTGGCGGTTAGGTAAGCCCGGGTAATGAGAGGTTTACATAACTTCTCATTTATCGGTATTGTGATTGAGACAGTATTGAACAATACTAACCCAACAATGATTACACGCCGAAGAAGTCGCCCCATCATCACAGCAAGGCCACCAATCCAAAGCTTCGCAATGATCGCAAGGCCAAATAAGTTCAGGGTCATTAAGATCATCCCATTCAAACTTGGTCTTGATTGGTTCGCGCTCATCCATTACAAAATTACCCCCTCGGTAAAATTTTCTAATTCTTCAACACTTTGAAGTTTGATGATGTTGGTGCTGTCTTTTTTTTGCCAGTAATCACACGCTAACTGACCAGCTCTTTCCTTACAGTTAGCAAGAACTTTGTGGGTGGTGTAAAATCTTTCCCATCCATCGTCTACATAGACATTGACTTCAAAAATTTTCATCATGCTACATCACGACCTTTCTTAAAATCTTTACGGCTGTAAGAGCCTTTGCCCTTTTTAGAGGGCACACGATTTGCACGTTTACGAAAAGCAAGAAACTGCTGAAGGGTTTCTGCATCCATTTTTCTTTCACGTTTATCCATTTCTTTTTATCTCCTTTATTCTTTGTGATACTATAATATCATAGACCTTACTATTTGTCA
>Ga0247609_10007176_pt1 | contig 10637 bp, 9 predicted proteins | sample 172DNAGHGlowgp2_FD_193487 | JGI IMG/M metagenome (GOLD analysis project Ga0247609, IMG submission 193487) | Sheep rumen microbial communities from Palmerston North, Manawatu-Wanganui, New Zealand - 1728 DNA GHGlow gp2 | ecosystem: Host-associated > Mammals > Digestive system > Stomach > Rumen ...
ACAAAATAATTTCGATGAAATTGAAATGCCAGTATTGAATACTTCCTATCAATATCTGTATGCTTATCTCGTAGATATGAATTACGAAGAGTATCTTACTTTTTGTAGGGAAAGTTTAAGTGCAAAGATTTCTCGAAAAAGTGGAGCGAAGTATGCGGCGGTTCACTTTCCTATTACAGAAGATTTTAAACGCTTTGTTGATTTACTAGACAAAAAGTTTTGGCTGGCAACAGGCAAATAAAATTTGAAAATAAATGAAAATTCTTATATAATATATATAGAAAGTAAAGAGAGGAATAAAAATTTTTTCTGAAAAATAACTTCTGAAATTTTGACAAAATAAAGAAATCTTGATATAATATATATAGAAAATGAGAGAGGGAAACTTCTTATTTCCTTTCTAGTTTCCCTCTCAATTATTGAACGTAATCGCGCCGTGGACAGGTAAGACCGCACGAGAGTTGCAAGCCTCTATAAAGCGAGAGCACGTTATCAATAATCACTGGTGGGTAGGTTGCGCAGAAACTACACCAAGAACCTCGCCTGACGAACCAGGTGGTTGAGAGAAGAAACCATACACCAATACCTGCGCTTGTCGACTGTTAAATAATTTCGCAATAACAATGGGAAGCAGGGAGCGATAGAAAGAGGGGAAGATAACAATACTATCATATCGGCTAACGTAAATTCGATGCAATCGTAAGATTTCCGACAAGGCGGTCCGAAAGAATGGTAGGGTAGAGATATGATAGTCCATTCCATTGACGCAGAGTACGACTAAAGGTAGGTCGGCTAGGCTCATAACCTAGATTGTGCAGGTTCGAATCCTGTCTCTGCTAGAGATACATAGTTGCATACCTCCACGTGGTGTATCTTGGGTAACGCTAAATTGTGACTATTGGTCTTTGTCCGACATTAAACTGACACGGGGAACTGACCAACGAGATAAAATCAGTACCGTTAACATGGATTTGGCAAGTAAACTACCACCGACTATGTAATTCGACCCTTTGGGAGTTGTAATAGGTATGTGGCTTAGTGGAAAACGGTATATAAGGAAGCAAAGTAACTTGCAGCTACAGGTCCAGGTCCATTGCACGACCTTAAAAACTTGCACGGAGTTTAGAACTGACTAACGAGATAAATTCAGTTAACAGAGGAAGGGGTTGCTTGACGGTGCCGCGTGTGAACACAGCCTCTATAAAGATAGCTTATCTACCTCAGATCCCGTCCAGAATGTCGCAGAGTAAACTGCGACCTCGCAGAAGGAGAATAATAATTAAATCAACTGTTGTAGCGGAGGAACCTCGTGTTTACACGTACAGTAATCCCGAGCTACGTTGTGTGGAGTAGTGGGTAGGCACAGTTACTTACTACTCTTTATTCCTCTGCCATGTGTAGTGTGAATTTCTGATAACGCTGTCAGTTGATGGCGTTTCTGAGGGGATGCGATGGGCGTTCGACTCGCCTTAAACCCAAAGTGGACTGCGCGAGGACAGGAGTTCGAATCTCCTCATCTCCAAATCTACGATTAAGTCACCTCCACGCGGTGTAGATTGGTTAATACTAAGAACTTAAAAAAATATATTTTTCTCTACCAAATGAATTTATACAACCTTAACAATTCAATTAAATAAGTATATATAACAAGAACTCAGTGAAGAGCGTTTAAGTAAGACGTGCTGAGAGACATCGTATAGTTAGTGATGTTACTGGGGATACCCAAATAACATTGGCTATTGTATGGCGGTGACGTCATACGAGGAGGGCAGGGCGCCCAATACTAAGATGTCGTGCGGTATTTAACGCAAACAAAGGTAGAATGCGGATCGGTAGAAGAATAGAGGTTTTTCCGATAACGAAAAACTGAATCCAATTAGACTTCAGGTTGGTCACCTGAGCCTATGATTGGAAATGCCAAGAAACTACTCTGTCGTGAACCAAAGAAATTTGGGTATAAGGTCTGCATGCAACTCTGAGTAGCCCAAGACAAAGCCAAAATTCAAGTTTTAAAATTCTAGAGGAGCTAGAATGCTAAAAAATTATAAGCGAACTACGGGTGAAAGGTGCGGGTAAGCAATCCCGTCTAGGTTTAGAATACTTTTGTATTCGGGGTATATTGTGTTGAGGTCGCTCCTCGGCGCTTGCGTATATCTCCCTAGTGACTGAATATGTTTGAAGTTAGGTGTGCGTAAGGTGAAAGCCTATTGTCTATGTATGCTTATTTAATTGAATTGTAGTATAGGAGGATTATATGAAATATTATAGCGAAAAGTTAAATAAGATTTTTGATACTGTAGAAGCACTTGAAGCTGCGGAAAAAGAGAAGAGTAAGAAAGAACAGATTTTAGAGAAATATGAGAAGCAGCTTGATGAACTTTTTGAAAGTATTACTAAGGATTGCGAGAAGTACATTGACGTTTATGATAGATATGTAAAAGAGAAAAAGAAAAATGCACCAGGTTCAACGGTTCCGTATGAACTTTGTCAGTTTGATGAATTGATTAATAATTTGTTTAAATAGGTTATTAGTTTAAGTAATTTGCATTATGATGTACCTCCTTTCATAGCCGCTATCGTTTTGGATAGCGGTTATTTTATTGGTATTTTTTAGAGGAATTGGAGTGGATTTTGACTTATAAGTAGATTATAATATAAAAATTATTTAACTACTTATTATTATTGGAGGGAAAGTATGGGCGAAAACTATATGGATAGTAGCTTTTATCCGCACCATGGACCAAGTAAATATTCATATACTTCAGCTTTTGGTCAAAACAATAGAGAAAAAACTGCGGCACAAGCAAAAGCGAATACTGCTTATTCTGGTGTAGCTACGCAAGCAGGAAATAAATTTAAAATTTTATTTAATTTGAAAATTTTAATTGACGGCGCGCGGAGTGCAGAAGCTGCTTTTTTAGCAAGTACTGGTATTGATTTATCTAATGGGGTGACTGCTAAAAAATTATTTGAAAATTTTAATTTAATACTTGGTTCTAAAGAGGTTTTTGAAAGAAATTTAGCTTTAATTTCACAAATGTCAAAAAATAAAACAACTGAAATTGAAGATCCTTCAAAAATTTTTTATTCTTATTTACAAAAATCGATTAAAAAAAATGGTTTAGCAGAAAATTTTAATATACGAAAATCTACAAAAGAACAGCTTGCAAATTTCATAGATAAAGTTATAGGAGAGGCTCTAGAAAAAACATATAATAATTATAAGGAATTTATAGATAAAAATGGTAATAGAAAAACTTTAATTGGAAACGCAAAGAGTAATGTCCAATATATTAATGCTTATACAGAGATAGTTGGCGCTATTAAGAAATTACAAGGTACTGGTATTTTTTATAAGTATTCTCACTTGTTTAATATAGGGAAACTATTAAAAGAAAGCAGTGATACTAATGGTAATATAGTTGCACAACCAAATATTACTAAGGAGTCTTTTGATAGAGGGGGAACTGTATTAGAGTTTATAGAAGCAACGGTTGGTGCAGAATTACAAAGGATACATTTGTCTAATAGTAATGCTGGAGGTACATTGCGTATTATAGCAGAGCAGACTGGTGGCGCAGAATATAATACACAAAAAGCTGATGTTACTTTTGGCTATGCAACAAGACAAGTGGATTTTAATCCTATGAAAAAGGCTTTTGCTAATAGAAGTGATGATGATAGTGTTCGTTTACAAAATGTGAAAGCTTTAGATAATTATTTAAATACACTTACTACGGCCATGAAAAGTATAGTTTTTGTGAGCGATAAAAACTATAAAATTAAAGCTGGGTGGAAAGGAGTCAAGGCTCAAGACGCTATGACATTAGCTAATGCACAAGCTATGTTAGGACATTTTGGTGTAGATGGTGTAGATGCTTTAATAGACTATCTAGCCAACTGTGGTCCAGATATGATTCAAGGCACAGCTAATGGGCAAGTTGAAACTGCTTTAGCTGCTCAAATAGGTTATTATTTATTTGACCATTTAGAAATTACAGGGAACATGACAGCAAACACTAATGTTGTAAATGTTATAAATGTTAGTGGATTGTATATACCACTATCTGTATATTTAGAAGGTGTATACAAAAGTCTTGAAATAAATTTAAATAATCCTTCTACAGATTTGGTAAAAGTAAGTATCAAATATGGAGGTACTAGTCCCACTATCCCATGGACCGCAGCGGCATGGGCAGATTTCAGAACTGGAAGAGAGAATCAAACGAAAATTAAATATTATATTTTAAGAGATATAAATTCTTTTATATCTAATATTATGGGATAATAAGTATAGTGCATTTTAACAAGTTATTATTTTTAGAAATTGAAAAAATCCTAAAATTCCTTTATAATATAAATATAAAGTAAGAATAATATCTAAAAAGGAGCAACTAATGGCAAGTAAACAATCCAAAAAGTACATCGAACAATTCAACAAAATAATCCTAACCCAACCTCTAGCTCACAACACCTACATACAACAAATCTATGATAAAAAAGATAACGGTTGGGAGGTTTCCTACGACTCCACTTCTGTATACCACATATGTCCATACGACGGCATATTTAGGAGTTGTAAAGAATGCGGTGGCCTCGACGATGATTTTGATGTTAATTTTTGCTTAAAGAAAATACAACTCATCAGCTCGGGCGCACTCGTCAATAGAATTACGGATTGTGTTAAAGCTAACTTAAAAGTAGAATATTTATATTAGGAGGTAACTATGAATAAACCTAACAAAGAATATGTCGAAGCTCGTTTGAAGAAACTTAAAACTAACCCCGAAGTAAATGCAAAGCTGATTAAGAAATGGGAAAGAAAATTAAGAAAATGCAATACAGAATAAATATCAAGGATTTTTTAACCTTGATATTTTATTATTCCTAAAGCAGAATAATTTACTTCATTAAAATAAAAACAACTTATATTTAGATAAATAAATATCACACAATAAGGAGTAAGTTATGAGTGAAATAATTAAACCAGTAATTATACCTGGCAATATTGATAATTTAGGTCTACCTGATCCAGATTTATTAAATCAATATATTGATTTAGAGAATAGGACAATTTGGATTGATGATGAAATTAATTTGTTTACTCTCAGTGTAATTCAATACATTGTCTATTGGAACAGAGCTGATAAAGATATTCCAATAGAAGAACGTAAACCAATTAAATTATTGTTCTACACTCAGGGTGGGATGTTAGACGTATACAATTCTGTTGCCGATATAATCGAGTTAAGTAAAACTCCTATCTATGGAATCAACATGGGAGTCTGCGCAAGCGCCGGCGCCTTCATATTCCTATCATGTCATAAGCGTTTTATGCTGCCTAATAGTTATTTCCTTTTCCATAAAGGAAGTATTGGTTTTAATGGTAATGCCACTGATGTGCTTTCTTTAATAGAAGACTATCAAGAACAATTAGAATTATTGGTACAAAGTGTTGTGGCTAAAACTGATTTTTCTGAAGAGGAAATGGCTGATAAAATAATGTCTGATTTCTACGTTCGCGCGCCTTTGGCAAAGGAAAAAGGGGTGGTAGATGAAATAGTTGAAGACATTAATATTTTATTCTAGGAGGCAATAGCTGTTGAACAACTACAAAGGATATGAAATTGTAGCTTTATCAGAAGAAGAAATGGCTCATTTTTATGAAACTGGTGAAGTGAATGTCAACTTATTTGAGAACGAATATTTAGTAATTACGGATAAAAGTGGTAAAGTTGTTGATAAATATATAAACCAAGATGGGGAATTTAAAAAAGTAACTCATACTATAATAAATAATAATTGGTATGGAACTATTAAGCCACGTAATTTATATCAAACTTTAGCTATGAATTTATTAAATGATCCGACAATTCCTGTAAAGGTTTTAACAGGAGTATATGGATCAGCGAAAACTTTCTTTATGATTAACGCAGCGCTTCAATGTCTTGAGGCTGGTAATAAAGATAAGATAATTTTTGTAAGGAATGGTTTATCTCCTAATGGAGTTCCAGATATTGGTTTCTTGCCGGGGACTATACAAGATAAAACATTAGTTTGGGCTATGCCTATTGCAGATCATGTAGGTGGGGAAGATGGATTATTAAATTTAATTCAAACAAAACAATTAGAAGTTCTTCCATTAAACTATATCCGAGGGCGCGATTTGAGAAATGCAATTATCTTTTCTGATGAGTCTGAAAATTTAACACCAAAAATAATTCAGCTTTTACTAGGAAGAGTTGGAGAAAATTCGGAATTGTGGGTAGCTGGGGATTATAGACAATCTGATTTAGGTAAAAAGTTTTCAGAAGGTTTAAGTTTTATGGTTGATAGGTTAAAAGGTAATCGGTTGTTTGGCGTAGTTGATTTACCAATTACTGAAAGATCGAGAATTGCCGAATTAAGTAACTTATTAGATAATTAATTAAATCCAAGTCTTGCCCCAATGGGTTGACTTTTTATATATATCTTTTGGGGCAATCAGTTTGGTTGCCCTTTTCTTTTAACAAAATGAAATTTGTTTTTTGTGTAAAATTTTAGTATACTATATATAGAAAGTTAAAGAGAAAGAAAAAAAGAAATGCGGTATTGGTGTAATGGTAGCATATCTGCCTTCCAAGCAGTTGGTATGAGTTCGAATCTCATATATCGCTCCATAAGTGGAATAATAACTTACATCGCGCGCCTGTGGCGGAACTAGGCGAGACGCAAAGGACTTAAAATCCTTCGGCTTCGGGTCATGTGGGTTCGAATCCCACCAGGCGCAGGTACCATTGTAGAAGCCTTCACGCGGCGGTACTGTTTTTACTAATTCTACAAATTTATAAATAGGAGTTATTTAGTTATGGCATACATTTATAAAATCATTAATTATTTTAAGGAGAAACAAAAATGGCAAGACTAAAACTCTCCCCACCGTGGGTTCTTTTTTATGTGAAGGTTAAAACTTTTTTTCAAAAAGATCCAGACATAACTATTTATTTCGATGAGGAAGAAGTTAGACTTATTTTTTATGTAGAAGATGGGCGAAAAGCAGAAGCTTTGGGGCGCTTGCTACCTTTTGAAAAAGAATACGGTAATGTAACTCTCATTATTGATGTCGTTCCAGCCAATGATACGTTTGGTACTTTGCCTAAGAGTAATGAAGCAATAATTAAAAATTTATTTGCCAATAACGAAGCTGTTAAAGAGATTACTACAATTCAAGGCGTTATGTCTAACCCTATTACTTATGTTGTTTTTGCAAAAGAAGTTGTGCAGTATTTTACAGATGATATTGGTGATAGATATGGTATTTGTTCTACTCTTTATCAAGAGCTAGCTAAAGAAATTTTTAAAGAAGTTGAAGGAGTATTTTATTGCACCGATAAATATTCTGAATCTTTTAATTTCAAATATTTCAACACTAAATAAAGGCTACATTGGTCTAAGTAAACAAACATATTAAGGATATAAAGTCATTAAGAACCTATTCAAAAATTGCTTTTTTCAGAAAATTTCTATATAATATATATAGAAAGTAAGAAAGGAGAAAAAAAATGGGTTGCAATGGATGTATGTGGGCTATCACAGATTGGTTTGGAGAAGCGGTTGAATGTTGTAATGATGGAGATTGTATTTGTCCAGACAATCGTACCGAAGAAGAAATTATGAGAGAATTGTTTGCTGCTGATGGAGAGGAATTTCCTGAGATATAAACTCTTATTGCTGAGGGTAAATCAGTAACGATGTCCCTATCGATAAAGGTGACCCTTCTAGCATATGGGGAAAATATGCTATAGATATTGGGGTGTCGTCAAGTGGTAAGACACAGCACTTTGACTGCTGTACGCGCAGGTTCGAATCCTGCCACCCCAGCCAGGCACGATAGCAAATAAGTGGATAAACGGATGTGCGGCTGGTCAACCTTAAGACTTAAATAGGTAAACCGTCGCAGACCGCCAACCGTAGGTAGCTCCTCCTATCGGAAGATAGCGGACGGGATATAAATAGAGGTCCGAATTTCAATAGGGTTGGCTATTGAAATTATCTCAGAGTGTGGCGCAGCTTGGTAGCGCGACTGGTTTGGGACCAGTAGGTCGCAGGTTCGAATCCTGCTACTCTGACCAAATTTATAGTCTTGTAGTCTAGTGGTTAGGACACGTGGTTTTCATCCACGAAATGGGAGTTCGATTCTCCCCAAGACTACCATATTATGGTCTATTAGTATAAAAGTAATTATATCGGCTTGTCACGCCGAAGACGAGGGAGCGTTACCCTCATAGACCGCCATTTTGGAGAGTTGGCCGAGTCTGGGTTAAGGCGCCAGTCTTGAAAACTGGAGGCGAGCGATCGTCCGTGGGTTCGAATCCCACACTCTCTTCCATTTTCTTGATCCATTAGCTCAGTAGGTAGAGCACTTGACTTTTAAAATTAGGAGCCTTATATAGAAATATATAAGTGAAAACACCGCTAATTCGGGGAAAGCTAAGGATTATATCTATGCCAATCCCGAGCAAGGAGTAATTATGATTAGTAAACAGAAAGGGGATATTGGAGAGACAAGAGTTATTTATGAATTCACTAAGAGAGGAATACAAGTTTCTATTCCTTTTGGAGATTCTGCACGATATGATTTGATCGCAGAATTTAATGGGCGATTGAATAAAATCCAAGTAAAATATTGCGCTCAATTAAATGCTAATAACTCCATTCTTTGTCCTTGTTGTAGTTCTACTAATCATACTACTAATAAGCATTTATCAATCTATAAAAATGATGTAGATTATTTTGCATTTTATTTAGAACCTTTTGATGAATGTATATTAGTGCCGGTTTCTTTTGTAGGGAATAGAAAATCTATTACTTTTAGAAAAGATGCCGCAAAGAATAATCAAAATACTAATATTAATTTAATTAAGAATTTTAGTTTTGATGTTACTCTATGTGTAGAGACTTTACACGGTGAACCTAAGGAGTAATCTAGGGTTAAGAGAAAGTCCAGACCACAATGTGAAAACGATGTGGTAAAGTAATCAAGGTGTCCGGAGTTCGACCCTCCGATGGATCACCATATGTTTTAATTTAAGTAACCAATTGAAAGCATTGATCGGCTTAATATATTGAAACAGATATTGTCTGCTCTGCTTAAATTAATATGGACGAGTAGCTCAGTAGGTTAGAGTGTCGTGCTGATAACGCGAAGGTCGTTGGTTCAATTCCAACCTCGTCTACCAATGTGCGTGATTAACTCAGTTGGGAGAGTGCTTCCCTTACAAGGAAGAAGTCATAGGTTCAAGCCCTGTATCGCGTACCAAAAATTTGGGGGTATTTTCGGAAAAGGTTAGGAAGTGGTACCACCTATACAAAGCTGGTTCAACTCCAGATGCCTCCACCATATGGGGTATTAGCTCAGTTGGGAGAGCGTCTGCCTTGCAAGCAGAAGGTCGTGAGTTCAATTCTCACATGCTCCACCATATACTCCTTGTCCTCGACGGTATTGAGGGCGCGCCTTATAAGCGCGTACACAAAGTTCAACTCTTTGGGGGAGTACCATATGCCCGTGTAGCCGAATTGGCATAGGCGTCACACTTAGGATGTGAAATTTGGGGGTTCGAATCCTCTCACGGGTACCATTAAATCCTTCAATAGATCGTAAGTAGATTTATATGGCGCGGCCGCAAAGTATGAATTGAAATAAACGGGGTGAGGAAGGTTGACGCTTTGCAAATGACAAGCGATTTATCAATAGGAGAAATCGGTAAAAGAGTCGTAGTAGTAGGGAATCTCAATGAAAAGCAACACTGAATGATGTTGTCCTACGAAGTTCGCAACTTTGATAGCGCGGGCGCCGAGTACGTATAGGTGTCTGTCATAGGCTTAGGTAAGAGGACCTTGTAAGTAGTTGATAGTGGAACAATAACCTATTTATTTGCCTACGTGACTCAATTGGTAGAGTAGCTCACCTGTAATGAGCAAGTTGAGGGTTCAAGTCCCTCCGTAGGCTCCAATTCCTAAGCAGATGTCTATAGAATGGTAAAGTCTGAAAGGGTGATGTCTAGTCTGCGGGCCTAATAATGCGGGAAGCTAACTGCGTGGTTGATGTTTCCACAAGAGACGCGGAACGGAGAAGAACAGACAACATTTCGTTGAGTTCTTAGCGGTTCTAAAACATCATTTGTTTGGCTCCATAGCTCAGTTGGCAGAGCGGGTGGCTGTTAACCACTGTGTCGTAGGTTCGAACCCTACTGGAGCCGCCATATACCCCATTCGCCTAATGGAAGGGCGCAATACTACGGATATTGTTTGTGTGGGTTCGAGTCCTACATGGGGTGCCAGGTGAATTGCGATAGTTTTCTGTGGAGACTATCTAGAAGTAGAGGATGCGTCCTCTATTTCTTTTATGGGAAGGTACTCAAGTTTGGTTGAAGAGGACGGTTTGCTAAACCGTTAGGGTGTCAAAGCCGCGCGGGTTCAAATCCCGCTCTTCCCGCCATTGCTTTCGTGTGGCAATACTGTTTTGTTAAAATGGCATTCTATAAGTCGAAGGTTTTATATCTTCGATTTTTTAAATTTGATTTTTTCTGAAAATTTTTCTATAATATATATAGAAAATAAGAAAGGAGAATCTACTATGATGAATAGTGCGTTAATTA
>Ga0247609_10007179_pt1 | contig 10632 bp, 4 predicted proteins | sample 172DNAGHGlowgp2_FD_193487 | JGI IMG/M metagenome (GOLD analysis project Ga0247609, IMG submission 193487) | Sheep rumen microbial communities from Palmerston North, Manawatu-Wanganui, New Zealand - 1728 DNA GHGlow gp2 | ecosystem: Host-associated > Mammals > Digestive system > Stomach > Rumen ...
GAGAGCACATAGTCGGCCACAGCGACCAGCGTGTACTCCTCGACAAAGAATTCACCATTCTCCATCACGATAGCCAGGCGATCCACATCAGGATCCACGACAAAGCCCACATCGGCCTTGCCGCGGCGCATGTAGTCGCTGATGGCCGTCAGGTTCTCGGGAATCGGCTCAGGCGTGTGGCCAAAGTTGCCCGTCGGGTCGCAAAAGAGTTTCTCAACACGTCGCACGCCCAGTGCCTCGAGCAGTTGCGGGATTGCTACGCCGCCCACACTGTTGACAGCATCGACCGCCACCGTGAAGTCGGCTTTACGGATAGCCTCGACATCGACCAGGTCGAGCGCCAGCACCTGGTCGATGTGGCGCCTCAGCCAAGTGTAGTTTTTCATCTCGCGCCCCAAGTTATCGACCTGGGCGTACTCAAAGTCCTCCTGCTCGGCTAGTGCCAGCACCTGCTTGCCTTCATCGTCGGTGAGGAACTCGCCCCGGTGGTTGAGCAACTTGAGGGCATTCCACTGGCGAGGGTTGTGAGAGGCAGTGATGATGATGCCACCACAAGCCTGCTCGCCCACAACGGCCAGCTCGGTGGTGGGGGTGGTGGCCAGTCCGATGTTGACCACGTCAAAGCCCATGCCCGTTAAGGTGCCAATAACAGTGCCCAGCACCATGCGCCCCGACAGGCGCGCGTCACGTCCCACGACGATGACATTGCTCTTGACTGGCGAGGTGCGCCGCATGAGTGTAGCAAAAGCCGATGTAAACTTCACGATATCCAGCGGAGTGAGCCCATCGCCCACCTTGCCGCCGATCGTGCCGCGTATTCCGGAAATAGATTTTATCAGTGACATTTTTTAGTTGATAGTTTTTAGTTGTTAGTTGTCTGTTTTCAGTTGAATGCGGATGCCGTCTAGAAACTGAAAATTGAAAAACTAAATTCGACTATGATAGTAACGCACGTGGTAGAAGAACGGCATCACATAGGAGATCTCGCCCGTGAAGCCATATTGAGACTTAATGACCAGGTTGACCTCACACTCAACGCCTAGGTACAGCAGCGGGAACTGCAAGCCATAACCCCACTGCGACGATGAGGGCAGGCTGTAGTCACCATAGTTAAAAGTGCACGGAGCCTGATCCATCGATGACTCGTTGCCGCTATAGACGGTCCAGGTGCCACTGGCATACCATGTTGCGAGGTTGTAACGACTGTAGCGAAAATAGATGGGCTCGCTGGCCTTGACCCTGTCATGGGCACGATCGCCCGCATCCAGCACCTGCATATAGACGTTGCCATCAACATCCACACGGTAGTAGGGCGCATCAGGTCCCACCTCAAAGACCGAGTCGGCCGGTACCGACATCACTACCCGGTGGTTGGCAAGAAAAGCGTTCACCGCATTGCGTTCCTCATTCAGGCGGTCGGCATAGCTCTGGTCGTTTTCACATGCCGTCAGTAAGGTGGCCAATGCCAGCCCCAGCAGCATCATGAAATTACAATAATTCTTTTTCATTATTTATAATACAACAGTTGTTTGTTTACGGTTTTACGGTTATATGGCGATGAGGGAGCTGTTATTGATGGGCACCCAAATCGGCAAGTACCCTATGGAACAGTTTCACGGCCTCGTCCATCGAGCATGTGAGCTCTCCGCCAGCCGCGTTTTGATGTCCCCCACCATTGAAGTAACGGCTACAGATATCGCTCACCGAGAAGTCACCCTGTGAGCGACACGATACCTTGATGCGGTCGGCATCCTCACGCAGGAATACGCTCCAGTAAACCTCGGGAATGGCCAATGGCTTGTTGACAAGCGTCTCGGTATCACCACGGCAGTAATTAAACCTCGCCAGCTCCTCCTGGTTGAGTGTGATCAACGCACATCCATGTTCAGGGAAAAGCTGCATCTTCTCACTGATGGCATAGCCCTGCAAGCGCAGGCTGGATTCGCCGAAGGTGTTCAGAGCCTTATTATAAAGCCCGATACGGTCGATGTGCCGACGGATGATGGCTGCCAGAATCTCATAGAATTCGGGATTATCACAGCTGTAGGCAAAGCCCCCCGTGTCGGTCAGCAGGCCAACATACAGGCAGCTGGCGGCATGGCGGTCAAGGAACCGCAACAGCCCCATCTGCATCAGTACACGATAGACCAGCTCACAAGTTGACGAGGCTTCGGGTACCGAGATAGCGACCGCAAAGGCACCTTCGGGATCTAGATGATGGTCGATCAATACCAGCTTGGTGTTAAGCGGCTTGATGATCTCGCCCAAGCGGTCGATGCGGTGCAGTGCGTTATAGTCCAGGCAGAAGATCAGCTGGGCATCGGTCAGTTCCTTGCGGGCTCTAGCCTCATGCTTGGTAAACACCACCAGTTCACGCACCCCAGGAATGAATTCCAGAGCCTTGGGAGCCATATCGGGTGTCACCACCACCGCTTGCTTACCCAAGCGGCGCAACACGTGGCACAGCGCTAACGACGAGCCCAAAGCGTCACCGTCGGGAGACTTGTGGCACGTGATAGCGATGCGTTGCACCCCATTGATCAGGGCACGTAAATGTTCTATCGTTTGCTCGTCAATAATCGCATTAATCATTGTATCTTCTGTTATATACCTCGGGCTGTAGCCAAGATGCAAAGGTAACGCTTTTTTGCCACACAGCAGCAACAATCCACGATTAATAAAAGTTAATCACTATCACGGCAGCAACAGACGGACAAAGACCGGATAGTGGTCAGAGGGTTGACGACGGGTGTAATGGCTAAAGTCGATTTGTTGCGGAGCATCGTGACCCTTGACGGTAGTATTAGACTCGGCATTGGGAACCCAGTAACTGTTGGTCAGGATTCCATAGGCATCGACCTGCACAGCGGGAGAAACAAAAACATGGTCGATGCGGCTCTCGGTGTAGAGGTCGATGTCAAACGAGTTGAATGTGCCATTCTCGGCAAACCGCAGGCGAGCCGCCTCATAGGAGTCCTTCAACAATCCCGAACGGGTAAAAATGCTGTATATCTCGTCGTTCTGATCCACATTGAAGTCACCCGTAACAATGACCGGTGCACCATGCGCGATTTCCCGGATCTTATTCACAATCAGCTTGGCAGCTTCACGGCGGGCAACAACACCCACGTGGTCCATGTGCAGATTGAAATAGTAGAACGCTTCATCGTTGGTGGCCGTCTGGCGGGCAAACTTGCCCCACGTGCAGACGCGTATGCACGCCGCATCCCACCCTATTGCCGGCCGGTCGGGAGTCTCGTTAAGCCAGAAATTGCCTTGATCCAGTAGCCTCACTTCGCTAGGCTTGTAGAAGATGGCAGAATACTCGCCTCCAGTCTTGCCGTCGTCACGGCCAACACCAATGTAGTCATAACCATCCAGCCCGTTGAGCAGGTCCAGTAGCTGGACATGCAACACCTCTTGGGTGCCAAAGATGGCCGGAGCCATAAAATTGAGCTGGTCACACATGACCTGGCAACGCTTTTTCCACACTTCACCCTTGACACTGTCGCTGGCGACTTTAAGGCGGATGTTATAGGTTCCTACTAGCATCTGGGCCGCAAACAATTGAGTGGCCAAAAACATCAACAGTGCAATCAAGGAAAATCTTTTCATATTCTTCAGTTGTTAATTCTGTCAGCATCTAGAACGGGTAACCTATGGCCAAGTGGAACGCCAGGGCTTTCTTGAAGCTGGGTATATTGAAATACCCTCCCCTGGACGTTTCATAGGGGGCATGGATAGCAATACCCAAGTCGGCCCTCACAACAAGCATGGTCATATCGAAACGCAGTCCCACGCCTGTGCCCAGCGCCAGTTCCTTGAAGAAGTTCTTCATCTTGAGCTTACCGCCAGGACGTTCGGTGTCATCCTCGAGCAGCCAGATGTTACCTGCATCAAGGAATACAGCACCATTGAAGTAGCCCAGGATGGGGAAACGGTACTCGGCATTAGCCTCAAACTTGAACGTTCCCGTCTGGTCATAGTAAGAATAGCGGGCAATTTCTTCTGAATTCTTGGCATTAGGATCGACCTCTGCGGGATGGAAGCTACCAGGTCCCAGCGTACGCACGGCAAACCCCCTCACCGAGTTAGAGCCACCCACATAGAACTGTTCCCTGTAAGGCACCTCGCTACTGTTGCCATAGGCATGAGCGACGCCCATCAAGAGTCTCGTGGCCAAAGCGCTCTTAACCCCCAATCGACGTGTCCACACCACCTGTCCCTGAGCCTTGACAAACTGCGAGAACGGGGTTCCCAACAATTTCTTAGTACCCTTAACCCCAAACATCGACCACAGGCCCGATGCTATATTGCCCGCCTCGGTCACAGTACCCGTGAACGTGATGTGGTCACGGTTGGTGATATCGCGGTCAAAGGTGTAGGTATATTCAATCTTGGGGATAAAAACATTCTTGAAACTTTCCTTCAAGGCTTTCTTGGGCGGTCCAACCACTGTGTCGGAATCAGTCACCACGATGCCATTCAGCATGTTCTTGAATCTATCGCTCATGCTCAACACGCGGTTATAGGTCAACTTGAAGGGTGTCAGCACGTGGCTGGAATAACGGTTGGCATGCCATTCCCACGTGGCTGCCAGCGAGAGCTGCGACATCTTGAAGAAATCAGGACGGTTCATCAGGTCGGCACTGAGCGCGAAACGGGTCCAATTGGTGTAACGGCGCGAAGGGTAAAGGAACCTGGGAGCCAACAAGCGAGGAAAGTCCAGTTTGGACTCAATACCAAATTCATAGGAATTGAAGTCAGCGCCTTTATAGCTTCCAGCGCCACCCGTCTGCCACTCATAATTGCCATAGATATCTACCGAGAACTTTTCTCCAGCCCCAAAAGCGTTTTTATGGCTAGCACCGATATCCACACCAGGACCAATAAAGCTATTGGACGTGGAAACGCCATGCATCTCGAATGTCACCTCCCACGGCTTGTCCAGCTGGCAGTTGATGACAAGGTCGAGAAGCCCCTCGCCCTCGGGAGTGACGCTGTCAAGAGGATTGAGCTGAATATCCACCGTACTGAAGATGCCTAACCGCGACAATGCCGCCTGGGTGCGGTCGATGCTGTTGACACGGAACAGCCCACCCCTGCGGGCCCGTATGCAGTTAGGAATCACATGATCCTTGATATAGACGGGCTGATACTTGATGAGGGTGCAACGATCGTTCTCGATGGTGTCGGGCACGCCTCGGGCGTCATCATTGACCACAGTTGCCACAATATCGTGGGTGATATACCTCATGCGGGCATTGTTGGGGATATCATTGGATTCCACCAGGCGCAGGTGTATCACGCCATTTTCCTGCACACTGTCGGCTAGATATTGTATATACTCGGGACGGAAGAAATAGTAGCCGTGGTTGCGCACATAATTGGTGATATCAATCCTCACGGCGCTCAGCGAGTCGAGACAATACCGGCTACCCGTTTGCAGGTAACGGTTAGCTCTCGCCAGAGAGTCCACCATCATCAGGAGTTCACTCTTACCGCCAGTATAATGGACATTGCCGATGGTATATGGCGGATTAACGTTCACATCATAGGAGATTTTGGCTTTTTTAGGGTTCTTGGAAGGAATGAGCGAATAGCTAGCCGATGATGTGAAATAGCCATTATTGCGCAGAATCGTATTGATCATATCCACACGCGCCTTGGGGTTGACGCGCTTGATTAGAACAGGCTTGGCGGCAAAATGCCTGTAAAGCCAGCCCTTGAAGCCCGTTGCGTCCTCATCGATGTTATTGTAAATCATGAGGCCGAAGGGAAATGGCGTGCGGTAGTAGGGAGAATACAACGGATTGTTGGGGCGCACATTAATGGCAGTGAAAATATCATCTTTCACGCCAGCGTCAAGTTTGGTGCCCGCCTCATGATACTTGAGATGTTTCACTCCCGTGTAAAGCACATCGTTCTCGCCCAACTTTTTGGTCGTAGAGCAAGACGTTGACAGTGCCACAATCAGCGCCAGTAGTAGTAAGCCGATATAGTACCTGTTATTCATCACGCTCATCATCTTTTTTGCGGGTTACAGTGGGTTTGTCTATTGCAGGGCTGTCATCGAGGGGGACAATGTAAGAATTGCTATCGCTCGAGATGGCTTCCAGAGCCTTTTCTTGCATTTTCAAGGCAGCCTTGCGTGCCTTCTCAATCGAGTCGCGCAACAAGTATTCACGCGAGTGCTTGAATGTGAAGAGATTGCGCAGGTCGGTGAGTTTGCGCTTGAGGACATAGGCCACACCAGTCTCGGTCACTTGACCTTCCAGCACATTCTCGTAGCTCGATTGGCGGAAGAGTTTAATATACCGCGTTGCGTTGTCGTTAAGGAAATACTCGAGCGACACATCATTGAACAGATTATCGGCAATATGTTCGGCTTCGACAGCGTCAGTACTGTACTGGCCTCCCACAACAATCTTGAAGCGGTCGTTGAACAATGATTTGGCCAAGCGGTAACTGTAACTGGTCTCGGTGCCAACCCCACCAGCACTCGCATATTGGTTGATGCCAAACGACAAATCTATACCAGGCAAGGTCTCGGCCGCCCAAGCGTTGAGCTTGGATTGCAGGAATGAGAACAATGCCGAGCTGGCCGTCTGTTGAAGCACATTGGTGCTAGCCGTCAGATTATTGATGTTATTGCCACTGTTGGTTCCAAAATATACATTGTAGAGCAGCAGGTTGATGGCCGACTGGGAACGCTGTACATCACTCATCGACTGTAGTTCATTCTGCACGTCAATATCGCCCTCACTGCCCAGGTCAAATGACAGGTCGATGTTACTGAGTGTGCCTCCCACATGGGCATTGATCAAGAAGTCCACCGTGTGGGTTGAATTGTCCTCAAGGGTTGCACTGGTCTTGATGCGCTCGGTTCCATTGAGGTTGAGCTGTGGATTGAGCATATCGCCACTCCAGGAAATCGTGCTACCACTGGCGATGTTGAAGCTCTTCTGTGAAATCAATGGTGGCGTGTAGCGCACATTGCCGCTGGAGATCGTGTAGATGCCGGTGAGGTTATCCTTTCCAGCAAAATCAAGTGTATATTTCAAGCGGCCACTGCCATCGATTGAAGCACGGTTTTGACCGTCTTCAGACAAGAAAGCGTTGACCTTGGCACCCTGTTGCACATCAATATTGGCCAGGATGTTGGTTGCACTGTTTCCCTTGCCGGTCACAAGGATGGTTGAGCCAGTAGCGGGTTGAGTAAAATCGGTGAAGGTCACCATGTCTTCATCAACTGTTGATGCGAGCTGTGAAATGTCATTCATCATCACATAGGTGATGTTAGAGCCAGACAACAGTGTGGCATCGGCCCTTACCGTCATCATGTCGCCACGGCTCTTGACAGTGGCATTGATATCGGCCAGCCCCTTACCAAAGAGTTGAGTCACTTCGTCCTGCTTACTGTCCATGAATTGAACCTCGCGTCCCTGAGCATGCAGATCAATCACCATATTGTTCATATCGCGCAGGTCAACTATACCATTTAAATAGACAGGACTGCGATTAGCTCCGGTGAGTTTATAATCACTGAACGTGATCACATTGTTCTCGACGGGTATGCGATCGGGTGCAAACATGAGCGAGCTGCCATATCGCGGCAGATTAACCGTAGCCGAGTCGGCAGTGAGATACCCATCCACACGAGGATTGTCAATAGAACCGTTCACCTCCAGGTCGCCCACGGCATAACCCTCAAGCCAGATGAAATCTCCAGGGATGAAAGCATTGGCTCTAGCGAGCGGGAAGCGGTTAAAATTGGCAGTCAAATTGAAGGGGTTTTCAGCGTTGGCATCATTTAACGAGCCCCGCAGGTTGAGCGCATTATTGCCGTCAAGGATAAGGTCGGCATTCAAGCGGGTTGTTGCTGTAACGGGGTCAAGGTCAAAATCGGCAGTGAGCGTCACATCGCCTTCACGCTTGCCGTTATAAACAAAATCCTTGATATCGATTGTTCCGTCACCATCGGCATTGGTGCCATCCCAGTTGATGTCAATACTGGCGTTGACGGTGCCACTGGTTCTATCCAGCATGGGTACAATGCGTGTCCATTCTTCAAGGCGCAGGTTATCGATGTTGAGTTGCACATTCTCGGTATTTTCACCAGGCAACCTATGAGTCAACAACTCCAAACTACTGCTGTCGCTGCTCAGCATCAGGTTGGCATCTATCATGCGGGTGCGGTAATCCACATTCACATAATTATCCTCGTTGAATGTCCAGTGACGGTAGCCAATCACGGGATCCTTGCCAAACAAGCGAGCACGTATTTCGTCTTCAGCGATGCGGGCGTTACACCCCAAGCGGTATCCTGTTTCACCCTTGATATTCTGCTGGTGCAGCATGAAATCCAGTGCGGGTCCCTTGATACCGCCATCGATATCCACTGTGGCAAATTCATCCCATGTGCCGGGTCGGTTGCCCATGTGCGCATTAAAGGCAAGGTACTTATTGTGCAACTCGCTGGCATGGATGGTCAACGTGTCAATATTGGTATCACCATAACTGATACCATGAGCCCTGCCGTCGATGAAAAGACTCGTGTCACGGCTCATCTCACAGCTGATGTCACGGAAGTCGATCTCGCGCTGTTGCAGGTAGCGCTGAACCAGACCATCGGTGCCCATGTGCATATCGAGGTCGAAGTGGGGCATGGGCTCCTTGAGGCGCTCGATGTCAATCCAGCGTTCATTATACTGGCGTTGGAATTCGGTTGCCGTGTTCTGGAAATCCTCGATAAGTGCCATCAAGGGGCTGGGCGAGTTCAAGTGCACATAATTATCCTCGTTCTCGACCGTGATACAGGTGATCCACGGTGTGCTGTGCAATGTGCCATGAGCATCATCGGCAATCAGGTAACTGCTGTCGAGTCTCCAGTTCAGGTCGGTGAGCGTGAGATCGGCATCCCACACCTGGGTGCGCAGGTTAATGTCACCCGTAGCATGTAACCGGGTCGTGCCGTCGCACACACCGTCATACAGCCCCAAACGATTCAAGTCCAAATCTCGCACGTTGCCGTCGGCTGTAAACACATAGTGGTCGTTGCAAATGGTGCCGTGGGCATTGGCATCAAAATCACAGCCCTTATTATTGCTCTGAGCATACACGTCGGCATAACCGCCATGCAGCTTGCCACGCGCCCTGAGGTTGCCGTAGTGAGCACCGTTATAACGCACACTGGCCAGGTTGACTGTGGCGTCGGTCCAGGTAGAGCCACAGTCGGTAAAGTCGAAACCATGTCCACGGGCATTAACACTGCCCGTGAGGTTTCTCACATCATATTTAGGCAAGAACGACTGTACGGGGAAGTTGTTGAATGCGGCATCCACATCATAATTCTCGTTGCAAACGTCATAGTAGCCGTCGCCGCGCAAAGTGCCACCACCAGTTGAAACCCGCAGGTTGCGGGCCACCCATCTGCATCCTTCTTTATTGATTTTTCCGCTCAACTTCATGGGCGGCAGTTTCACATCGTCCAGTCCAAGCATCTTGTTCAACACACTGGGGTCCCGCAGGTCCACCTCGGTATCAAGGTCGGCCTTCATGCGGTCCATGTCAGTGGGATTATAGATCGTACCCTTGCCCCTGACGCGTCCCACGCCAGGCACATCAGCGTCCAGCGACTGCACGTCGAGGCGCTTCTCGTTGCCACGGGCCTTGGCTTTAATCCTCACCGGCTTGTTGTGCGGGATGTCCTTCAAGGCCTTGCGTGCTTGGGGTGCCAGTTTCTCAACTTCGTTGAGGTCAATCTTGCTGTCGGTGTCAATATTGGCTTTGCCATTGGGCTTGCCATCGAGCATATCTTGATCCACATGTGCGTCTAGCTTGATGTCGCTACCCTTGGTCTTGAGTTTCACGTCGTTGAGATCAAGGCCGTTCTTATCCTTATTGACCGTGCCACTGGCATCCTTGACCTGCAAGCCGCTGCGTTCCTTGCCACTGAGGTGTTTCACGGGAACCTTGAGCTGGTCACCGTCCATCTCAAAGTTGTCAATAGCAGCGTTCACATCCTCGACCTCGATATTATCCGGGTCAAGAGTTGTCCCAGCCTTGTTGGGCTTGTGGCCCGTTTGGGCATAACGTCCCTTACTATTGCTCAACCGCGCCTTGTCGGCCTTGACCTTCCAGGGCTTGTCATTGTCATCGGTCGGGTTATCTTCCTTGGGCATGGGGTGATCCTTACGGTACTTGCTGGCATCCTTCTTGCTAGGGTACTCGTAATTGACATCGGCCTTATCCACATTGAGTTCGCCCACATCAACGGTGTGCTCACCCGTATCGATTTTCACATCTTTGGCCTCGGCATGTCCCACGTGCGCATCCAGATTATCGATGGTGGGCTTCATGTCCATCTTGTAATCGACATCATCGGCAGTTACCTTGTCGGCCTTGACCTTCCAGGGCTTGCTGGGTTCCTTCTTGGGGTCAGGCTTCTTCTTCTCGGGCTTATAGCTCATCTTGGCCTTGCCCCCCTTGAGCGCTGCATTACCTAGGTCCACATTGTTGTTGTTCAAGTCAACTTTGGCTCTGTCAATTTTAGCGTCATTCACATCCACATCCAAATCCATCGAGCCGTCATCGGTCTTGATTTGGCTCTTAGCCCCCTTGAGTGAAGCA
>Ga0247609_10007180_pt1 | contig 10631 bp, 7 predicted proteins | sample 172DNAGHGlowgp2_FD_193487 | JGI IMG/M metagenome (GOLD analysis project Ga0247609, IMG submission 193487) | Sheep rumen microbial communities from Palmerston North, Manawatu-Wanganui, New Zealand - 1728 DNA GHGlow gp2 | ecosystem: Host-associated > Mammals > Digestive system > Stomach > Rumen ...
AACATGTACCTGCGTTTGTATTTTTCCGACCACAAACCCCGTATGTGTATTTTCGTGTCAAAGTTGAGTCACTGCCTTTATGATATGCTTGCCCGTTATACTGCCGGAGAATGGGATTGTGAGATACCATTGATTATAAGCAATCATCCCGACTTGGAGGTAGCAGCCAAACGATTTGATATTCCATACTATGTGTTTCCTGTAACAAAGGAAAACAAGCCAGAGATGGAGTCAAAAGAGATGGATTTGTTACGAGAATACAATATAGACTTTATAGTATTGGCTAGGTATATGCAGGTGTTGTCAGAGGATATGATCTCAGATTTTGGCGGCAGGATTATCAATATTCATCATTCTTTCCTTCCAGCCTTTATAGGTGCCAAGCCATACCATCAGGCCTGGGAGCGCGGTGTAAAGATTATCGGTGCTACAAGTCATTATGTGACGGCTGATTTGGATGCCGGTCCTATTATCGAACAGGATGTTGTAAGGATTACTCACAAAGACACTCCAGAAGACTTGGTAAGCAAGGGCAAAGACTTGGAAAAAATTGTTTTATCTCGAGCCGTTAAAAAACATATAGATTGTAAGATTCTTTCATACAAGAATAAGACCGTGATATTCAACTGATAAAAACGGGAAAATATTGATTCCCAAGAGATTCTATATTTACAAATATACTCAAAAATGATGCGCCCTTAGTTCAATGGATAGAATAAAGGATTCCGGTTCCTTCGATAAGGGTTCGATTCCCTTAGGGCGTACAACACTTTTTATTTAAACCTTTACGAATCAGGCATTTGTAAAGGTTTTTACTTTTATATAAGAGAATCAACGAAATATAAAAGTGTCGAATAGCATTAATACTTAACGATCTTCTTATATTTCAGAATATGCTTAACTATAAACTTATAGTTAATTGCCAACGTGAGTATTGACAGGAAAGCACATGCAACATTAAGAATAAAGAACAGTTTGAATCCAAGTAATTCGAGCAGGAATCCAGAGGCAGCAATAGGAATGAACATAGCAGCAACGACAATAGGGTTGTGAATTAAAGTAATGATGTTATCCTCGAATACATCAGTCGTTCTCCTTATTAAAATGAGACAGATATTAAGCCCGAATCCGAAACAGAACTGAGAAGCAAAAGTCATTATACAAATATGCATGAGATCGGTTAGAAGCAGATAGTTCATTATCAGATAAAAAACAGGAGAAGCCAAAAGCGGTATTATCATTATCCAGAATATTTTTTCTGTTTTTCTCAGAAGTTTTTGCCCAATGAAAGTCCCGATTGAGAAAGCGATGATTCCGATTGTTCCTTGTGCAAATCCCACATCCTGAAGAGCGCATCCCAGCCCCCCCTCATCTTCTTTTGCCATCAAGAAGAAGACCCTTGTAGCAAACAACAAGGCCTGTGGTAGCAAAAGCATAGTCACAATGAAAAGAAATCTAAGGTTTCTAAACTTAATTTTTTTGTTAATCCTTTTTAGTCTGACATGTCTGTAAACCACAGCATTATTAGTGTCAGGTTTTTTGAGTAACAAAGTGTTTATTATCAATAAGATAAGCAACACTCCAGCAATTAGATAATACTGCATAGCCCATGCCAATCTAATGTTTCTAAAGAAAATCTCATGCAATCCGACGAAAATGATCAGTATTCCATACGTGACGGCAAAAGCAATTTGCGAAGTGATGAATTTATAATTGCCTAATACTTTTTGCATTTTCCTGTCTAGCTGATTATTATAATAATTAGCCACACATTTCTCATTAAGCGCATTAAGAACAGAAACCAGCATAAGCATCAAGAAAGGGATAAAAACTCCCGAATAGTGTTTTCTGACGATATATGCAGTAAGAATAAACGCTGCAAACAATAGCGTCTGCATCAAAAGAGTGAAATACTTGAGATGTAGGTTACTCTTATTCTTGAAAAGTACTACTTGTTTTAAAATAGAAGGCAGTAGAAGAGAAGCAGACAAAAGAGTGGCCATGGAATATGAATGTCCCAACTGTATGAACATGAGAAGTGCCACATAAGTGACAGTTGCGGAGACTACGCCTTCAGTGGCGAAAAGCCCCGGAATCCAGATCCACGGATTATGTCTTCTTGGTTTCACTTTGTTACAAATAATCGCCCGACAGGCTGAATTTATCAGTTTTTTACAAGTAATCTCTGTATGAAGTTATTTCTGCCCGATAGTCTATACGTAATCTTATTTATTCATAGAGTGATTGGATATTGGAGTTAGGGTAATAATGTTGGAGAATTTGTTTGTAGTTGAAACCTTTATCTCCCATAACAGCCGCTCCGATTTGGCATAATCCGACTCCATGTCCCCACCCCGCTCCTTTAATGACAAAACCATCAGGAATTTTCTTATCCATATTCTCTTCATTGAACACCTTCTGTACGATAAACGCAGAAGAATAGAGATGAGATTCCGATAGTACTCTTCTGATTTCCAATTCTTTTCCTATAGTAAAAGACTTTAGTGTTCCAATGATTTCCATCATGTATAATCTACCGGAAGGTCCTCTTTTGACCGGTTTCAGGTCGATTATATCTCCGAACTGTAGCTTAGTTTTCTTTTCTATAAGGTCTCTGATTTGTTGTTGTGAATATTCAACTTTCCACCTATAAAAATCCGTTGTTTCCTGATCGTAATAATTCAACACCTGACTTAACACCTTAGCGTCTTTAGTGTTACAAAACGCTTTAGGAGAAGAATTTATCCACTTCTTTGCCTGTTTTTCGTCAGTGAGGTCAATATCCGGTTGACTAGTGTCATTAAATTCTATTTCATTATTAGCTAAATAGTCGATTTTCGCCTTAAGATAAGGCATATCCTTATCTTCCCAACAAGTTGAGAACTGCTCCATCATTCCTCCGCAGCACTTAGCGAATCTGGCGTCACAAATCTCGTCATCATATTTAAGTACTTGTCCAATAGTTTCATTTACAGCCTTGACCACGGCTTCGTTGTCAGCCCTAGTGATTCCCTGATATCTTTGGCAGTGGTCATCGGCACATACATCAAATAAAGTGTGGTCATGTCTGTCATACCATCTTACAAGCATATTATCCTTTTTTATGAATGACATGAAAGAATTGACCTCTTTGTTGTTATTCATTCTTCTCCTTTTCTTCATCTGCGCCAAAAGCCAGCTTCTGGAAATGACAGCATGAGCTTTTAGAAATTCCACGGAAGAAGTAGCCTTCATTTCGGATGATATGACACTAATCAGATATTTCTCTACAGGCAGAATATTGATAGCAGCAATTTTTCCGTCCTCCACAATGAGTTTCAGTGCACCTAAAAAAGTTTGCGTTTCCTTTCTTTCCCAATGAAAATTAATACCAATTACCACATTATTTATTGAGAAAGTAGCATTATTTTTTTTAGGAGTAAAAAATAGTTCCTGATATAGTCTGCCCTTCCACTCAATAGCTCCGTCTTGATATCTGACGGTCTGTGATTTGTGGCATTCCATGCCTTTGGCCATATATATGTCATTCAGTTCAATCTCAATAACATCAGCCTTAAGCACACACACATTAACTTCCGGTTCCTTCATATTATCTCTCTGAGTTTTTAGTTGATGGTTTTAAGTTTTTTCAATATTTCCATTTCGTCTTGAGGCTGAATAGCACATTCCCTAATGATGTTTAGTGCTTTATCTTTATCAATATTATTGAAATCCGTTTCTCTAGGAGTAATAATCAATCCAGCCATATCGAGTGCACCCGGACTGACCATCATATTGTTTTCATCCTGTTTGTAATAGCAATCAGGGCGGTGTTTTTTCCTTGGTATGACGACACTGACGATTCTTTTCTTACCATCAGAATTAGAGATCATAGTCCAAGCAAGAATATTCATCATCGGTTCAGTATCATTATCCTTAAGCGGCAAAGCCTGATATATCTTTTTAAACAAGAAATCGTTTGCTTTAGTTGTTCTGGTGATGATTACGAAAACAGGGCATATATATTTGGGCATGAAAATACCTGTATCATCAGCCGTTGGCTCCAATTGGGTTATCTCAATGAATTCGGCGTCCATGACAGGATAAATTCTAGACCTTCCTCTTTTATATTTCTCATCCCATTCTCTTTCGAGCGGCACGAATCCTCTTTTTCCGATTTGGAAATGCATATGATCAGGAGCAGAAGCTCCACATTTAGGCCCATTATAAAACACGAACAAGTCATCAAGTTTATCAGCAATCTGCATCATATCCTCATAATGTGTTAAGATATTTTGCGGTAGATGCTGTTTAAGCGGTACAGTGAAATGCATATTAAGAATAGGGAACGGGTTCACCAAAAGCTGGTATTTGTTAATCAGAGTCATTTCCCTTTGCACGTGCGGTCTGTTTTCCTTGCAAAGGAAGCAAGGTCTTTCCTTAATAGCATCTTTTGATATATCTGCTCCAGTTGAAACGATTCTAGCCGGATTAAATTGGACAGAAATATTGCACAACTCATTCTCCAGAATCTTTATTTTCACATCTTCCAGTTGGATGTATCTCTCTTTAGCCTCTTTCCATTCGTTTAGTTGGAGTTTAAAGAATCTATGTACATCCTCCTCAGAAATCACCTCGGCAATAGTTTTTTCCATCATTTGTCTAGCCAAGATTTCAATAGTTCTGAGTGAGTCCTTATAAAGGTTGTTAGCATTAACCTTTTCCTTGGATAGAGCTGCATCAGAGTTACCTTCCCATCTTCTGCAGAGGTATAATTCCTCATAAATCCTTCCGATTCGGTACATTCTTGAGAACAACAATCCCAGAGCGTAATCCTCTCCATAGCTAGTATTAGGTACTCCAAACTCTCTTAAAATGGGAGTAAAGAAAGCTCTAGGTGCTCCAAGTCCGTTGATTCTCAAAGCATTATTTCTACCATTGTTGTCAGTCCATTCTTTATGGTCTATAATACCTGGTGGTAGTGTTTTCAATTTGAAATCGCACATTCTGTATGTTCCGATCACCATTGCGCAACGTTCCAGATAAAACTTATCCACAATCTTTTGTAGTGTGTTTTCGTCGCTATACAGATCATCGCTATCAAGTTGCACCGCAAACCTTCCGCATTTATTGCATTTGACAGCCAAGTTCCAACACCCTCCAATCCCCAGGTCGTAAGTATCCGGAACGATATGTATACAATTGGTGTTCTGCGAACAAATATTCTTTAGAATTTCAGTAGTACCATCATCAGAATGGTTGTCGACCACAATCACATTAAATATGAAAGATGTTTTTTGTTCCAGAGCCGACATAACGGCATCTTTGATTGTAGACACTCTATTTTTCACCGGAATGATCACTGATGCCTCAACTTCAAAATCCCCTTTCTCCACATCGACATCTAATATCCTGTCATTGTCCACAAAAGCGCCGATTTCCTTAAGATGTTGAGTACAAGCCATTTCCATTTCGACTTGTACCTCTCTATTATTAGGGTTTACATAATCGAATTGTTTTTCTCCGCTTTTTCTCAGGTCCAGTTCCTCTTCCGTATATAGAAATTCTTTAATATGAAAAATGTTGTCTTGTTTTCTTCTGGCAATGAAAAGTCTAAGTTCATAGAATGCCGCAAACACCCATTTAGCATTATAAGCATATTCCACATATTGTTTCATAGCCGACGAATTGTAAAGAATCAAAGAGCCGAAATCGAAATCGTTTCTCACCGCTCCCATTTGGTAATCGATACATGGCGCCTTGACCAAATCACCATTTTCAATAGCATAATGGTCGGCATATAGCATTTCTGCCTGTGTACAATCAGCAATATCAACGAATCTGTCAACTGTATTATATGACAGTTTCAGAGGAGTTTCCTTCAAGTATACAAAACAATATTTAGTAGCTACCGCCCTGCATATTTCCTTAACAGTATTAGAACCGTTGATATTGTCGGTAAGCAGAATCTGTGCCCCTTCTATTTGCGGTTTTATAGCTTCATCAGTAATAAGGAACACATTTCTAACGCTCTCGCATGAATTCAGTTGTTTTACATTATGGATAGCAGTGTTATAATCGGCATATAAAATAAAGCAGTCAACTAATCTTTTCATAGAATAAATATTTATTTAGTAGACGAGTAAACGAGTAAACGAGTAAACGAGTAAACGAGTAAACGAGTAAACGAGTAGACGAGTAAACAAGTAGACGAGTTGTTTGTGGAATTTGAGTAATAGTAAAAATAATAATCATTTGGATTAAAAAAACCACTGGTAATTACATCAGAATCATCATCCAGTGGTTTTTTAAATCTTTTCAAAAAATGTAGAACATTATTTAAACAGGTCGATTTCGTCGAGGAATATTCCGACACCAATTTTGAGTCCGACCTTAGTATATTTAGAGAAGTTATTAGTACTGAGGTCCACATAAAGTGCCGGTTCGAAAGCGACAACGCTGTTAAGCATGTAAGTATATCCTATTTCAGGTGTAATAATTACATCGTTGTAGCTCTTATAGCAATGTTGTAGTTTAAGTCCTGCACCAAGATATAATTTATCTTTGACATAGTATCTTCCTTTAGCAGTAAGGAAAATAGACTGGAAATCTTCGTTTCTGATATCAAATCCCGCTTCAGCCTGAAGCATGATATCATCAGCGATGAAATAACCCGCTTTCGCTTCTAATCCGAATCCGAATTTTTGGTTTTTACTATATGAGAGGTCGAGTCCCGTAAGCGAAGCCCCGAGAAATTTAGTTCCCTGTACAAATTGGGCAGAAGCATTTTCGGCTAATGCAATCATGCATATAAATGCCAAGATTAATTTTTTCATAATATCGATATTTATTAAAATTATAATTCTTTTTGCAAATATAATAAAAGTTGTGAAATAGACGAAAAATAAATGAGTTATAAATATAAAAAAATCAAAATTGGTTGTTTTTCCTTTTTTTCTCAAGATAATCCTTTTTTTTGAGCGCCCATGCAAGCAATGCGATTATTATCAAAAAAATCAGTATGTTAGGCAGATTATCTTTCCATGCGTTGTCTGTAATTCCAAAAAAGACATATACAGCAAGTCCAATGAGGAACAAAACAAGAGGTAATATGATATATTTTTTCATGTTGTTTTAAATAAGTTACTACACTTGTTGCTACAAATTATCACAGTTGTACATTCATTCGTCTTTATGAACAACAATTTACCTCATTTCTACAATTTGGTTCTTTCTATATTTTTTAAGCCATACGATAAAGAAAGTCAGGCAAGTGAGCGTAACTACAGCGCCGATAATATATGCGATATTGAAATCGAGTGCAAACCCTTCAGGAGCTCCAATGATATATGATGAGCAGACAGCCGTCATAAATAGAGCCGGTAATAGAGTGATGCAATAAGTCCATTTCTTGTATTTAGCCAGAAATACAGTAGCCGTCCAAAGTGTAAAAACAGAGAGTCCCTGATTCGAGAAGGCGAAATATCTCCACAGAACTTCAAAATTGATACTCATAATGACAAATGCAATTATGAAAACAGGAATGACGACAATAAGTCTTTTCAAGAACTTGTTCTGTTTGAGATGCATGAAATCCGCTATAATAAGCCTTACGCTTCTGAACGCAGTATCACCAGATGTGATAGGTGCAGCTACAACACCGAGAATTGCAAGTACCGCTCCGAAAGTACCGAGCCATGAATGGCAAATTTGGTTAACAACAACAGCCGGATTAATTTTCCCATTATCGGGACTGGTCATAGCTACAAGAAGTTTCTGGTAAGGTGTATCACCATCAACCATAAGGGTATCAGCGAATTTAATAGCCGCAGCCGCCCAAATCATTGCAACAAGTCCCTCCGTGATCATAGCTCCATAGAAAACCGGTCTTCCAAGTTTTTCATTTTTGATGCATCTTGCCATAAGAGGAGACTGTGTAGCATGGAAACCGCTTATAGCCCCACAAGCGATAGTGATGCACAGTCCCGGGAAAATAGGCAGGTGTTTTTCAGCCGGATGCCAGTTTTTGAAAGCGTCAGTAATTTCCGGCAAATTCCCATCCTGAGTGAACACTCCAAAGCATACCCCGACCGCCATGATTAACAGTGCCGCTCCAAAAATAGGATATAATCGTCCTATGAGTTTATCAATAGGTAGAAGAGTAGCAAGTATGTAATACGCAAAAATAGCCACGATCCATATAACAGACATATTAATTCCGCTCGCCCAGCCCTCTGTCAGAGTTCCCAATAATCCAGCAGGCGTAATTACAAACACAGCCCCAACCAATATCAATATTATAACCGATATAACGAGCAGAATAATTCTGAACGAGTTTCCCAATTGGCTCCCGACAATTTCATGCAACCCAGCTCCGTTTTGTCTAACAGAAATCATAGCCGAGATATAGTCATGTACAGCTCCGCCGAAAATACATCCGAAAACAATCCAGATATACGCCGAGGGGCCATAAAGCACCCCCATAATGGCTCCGAAAATGGGTCCGGTTCCAGCAATATTGAGGAACTGAATCATATATACCTTCCATGATTTCATTGGTATATAATCTACTCCGTCCTGTTGAGTGTAACAAGGAGTTTTCCTGTTAGGGTCAGCCCCAAAAATCTTTTCTACCACTCTACTATAAAGAAAGAATCCCGAAACAAGCAGAATGATAGCAACAATAAAAGTAGCCATGATTATAAAATCTTAAACTTGAAAAGATTAATACTATGTACAAAGTTACGAAATAATTAGGAATTAGATTGCCTTGTAATAATAAAAAATTAAATTTTAGTTGACGAGTTGACAAGTTGACGAGTTGACGAGTTGTTTGTAGTAAAGTTTTTAATAATGCATAAAAAAAGCCGGTTCTTGAGAACCGGCTCGTGATATTTATATAAGCTATGAATTAGAAAGAATAGTAGCAACCGAAGTGCAACATATTTCCGTTAACGTTGAATCCGAAGTCAGAATCGTCAGCAACTTTTCTGTATCCAAGTCCACCGAAAGAAGCCACGAATGTAACCTTGTCAGAAGCAGCGAACTTAACACCAGGACGCAATCCTACTCCAAACATAGTTTCATCAACATATCCGTCGAAATCACCAGTTTTGATAGAGAAGCCACCGTCAATGAAGAATCCAACCTTACCTGTCTTGTAGAAAGTGTAACGAGCATAAGGTTCTACAAAGAAAGCGTTTTGAGCATCAAAATCTTTAACTTTACTATATTCGTCACCGATTCTGATAGCGAGATCCCACTTATCATTGAGTGTGTAACCGATTTCTGGTGCAACAGAGAAAGTAGTTACACTTACATCAGTGGCATCATTGTTGTGATAGTTGAAACCAACTTCACCACCAACCCAGATTTGTGCGTTAGCTGTCAAGGATGCGATAGCAACGATAGCTGTTAAGATAATTTTTTTCATGATCATTAAATTTTAATATAACTGACTGAAAGTTATTTTACAATTCCTACTCTTTTTTAGGTTTTCGGAATCCCCTATTGAATTTCAGTGCAAATATATATAGAAATGTAAATAACTGCAAACAATTTAGATAAAATTTTCAATATTTCAGTACATATAGACCAAAAAATATTAAAAAATGTATAAAATTGCCAAAAATATACAATTTTAAACATCAAATTTTACAAATTATAATAGCATCCTATAGTAAGCGAGTTTCCATTGAAATTAAATCCGAAATCATCATTTTTATTAATGTGACGATATCCAAGTCCACCGAATGTAGCGGTTAGTGTGAGTTTATCCGTAGCCTTATATCTAAGTCCCGGTCTTATTCCAATTCCGAAAAGAGTTTCACTTTTATAATATTGTCCATTATAGAAGAAGTCACCGTTTTCGATACCGACTCCACCATCAATGAAAAGGTCGAAATTAGATATTTCACAAAGTTTATATCTGGCATAAGGTTCAAAAACGATAGCACTAGCCGCTTTTTTTGGATCAGAAGAGAATTTAGCTTTAGAATAGTCGATACCGATTCTAACAGCAATATCCCAATCATCATTCAGGGAGTATCCGACTTCAGGCAGAAGTTTGAAAGTTCTAGTTTTCACCTTATTTCCGTCGAGATATTCACTTTTACCTTTAGAACTATGAAATTGTCCCCCCACCCAGAATTGAGCCTTAGCGACATTAGCCAACATGCATAAACATGCTATAATAATAGTTTTTTTCATATATACTTATTTAAAAGATTATACAAAACAGTATTCACATAATTCTTTACAAAGTTAAAACGAATTTTTCATATAGGCAAATAAAAGTATTTATTTTTAGATTATTTCCGTTCAGAAGAATTCTCAGAAGAAATCTAAGTAGTGTGGAATTAAAATAAATGAAGAGACAAGAGAAAGCAATAAAGCATGAATAAATTCATAAAAGTTGAATAAAATACGCATAAAAGGTGCAAAATGTCATTTTTTATGTCAAAACAGTATTTTTTTGTAAATAAATTTGGTGGAAATTTGAAAAGTTTGTAACTTTGTTAACGCAAACGGATGACAAAATAACATATAAAATGAGTTTTTCTTATCAAAACGATAAATTTGTTAAATAATTGCATAAAAGAAAACTATTATAAATATAATAAGGTAAAAAGGACAAATCATTTACTAAAAAC
>Ga0247609_10007181_pt1 | contig 10631 bp, 5 predicted proteins | sample 172DNAGHGlowgp2_FD_193487 | JGI IMG/M metagenome (GOLD analysis project Ga0247609, IMG submission 193487) | Sheep rumen microbial communities from Palmerston North, Manawatu-Wanganui, New Zealand - 1728 DNA GHGlow gp2 | ecosystem: Host-associated > Mammals > Digestive system > Stomach > Rumen ...
CAGATTTCAAGCGGCATTTGCAAAATTGAACATTGCTTTTTAATTTCGCTCGCTATGCTAGAAAAATCATCTGGCACGACTAAAAAATTTTTTCCTGTCGGCATGAAGTTTTCGTCATATGAAATGTTTTCCAAGGCGTCCGATAAAGTTTTGACCGTAAATTCTCCCAACGCAGAAATTAATTTCGCCGCGCAGGGGAATTTAATTTCGCGAGCAAAGCGAATAGAAATTTCCTCGTCAAAAAGTTCCCGAACGTCGGATAAAAGATAAATTTTGTTTGGATTGTCGTTAATGTAGGCTATTATTTCGGATTTGTCTTCGCGCCAAAATTCTTCAGGAACGGAAACGCAATTTTTTCCCCTCCAAGCCAAAAGATTCATGTCACTCACTCCAATTATTTGCTAAATTGCATTGTGTTTTTGAGTTAATATCTTCCACGCCGCGGCAATCTCTTCAGAAGTTGCTGAAGGTTTTTTGGGCGCGGACGGCTCAGATTTTTTTTGCGCAGGTAGTTTTTGTTTAATTGACGAAGGATAAGGCTTGTCGAGAGAGCTGACCAAAAAACTTTGTCCTTGCGCGGTCTTTATAAGAATTGTGCTATCGAACGAGATTTTCAATTTCGATTTAAGCTGGCGTGTCGTGAGCGCAAAAAAATTTTCTATATCTTCGCTCGTCCAAGTTGTCGGGGCTACAGTCTGAACGCCAGCTTGCTTACCTGTGGAGAAAAATTTTTCTACGTTGAAACTTTCGCGCCAAACGATACAAATATCCGTTGAGTCTTCGGAAGTGTGCCCTGTTTCCTGTTTCCATTGCCGCCAATAATCCGCGACGTTCGCGGCGTTCAATTTATAAATTTCGCCGCCGTGCAACCTCAAGACGCTAAAATTTCCAGACTCGAAAGAATAAGTTTTGATAAATTGTTCGTCTAGGCACTCGATTAAATATTTATAAATTGGCAAAGCATTCACCTGCCTTTGATTTGGAGAAATTTTTTATGCAGTTCGCTTTTCTTTTTTGCGAACGAAGATTTTCTTTCGTTAAAATTTTTTTCAACGAGCATTTGTTCAGCGACGAGTTGCCGCAATGTTTCCGATTGTTGCGCGAGAATTTTATTACCGTCTTTTGACAACGGGTCGGGAAAAGGAATTATTTCTAACTGCGTATTCGTCGGCGTTTTAAGCGCAAGAAAATCGCGGTCAATGATTCGCCGCTCCTGTCCAATTTCTTGAATGGTTCTTTGAATTTCGCCTTCAATATTGTTTACGGGTGCGGGAAATTCTGTCGCTGGCTCGCAGGATTTTTTTTCGACAAAGCTCGCTGAAAGAATTTTCCGCTGAATTTCTTCCAACTTGTTGACGTTCATGACGTTGCTCCGCTCTTTGGGGTAATTTTTAATCCAATGTCCTCAAGGAATATTTCATTATCTTTGGGAAGTTCGCCGCGTTGCTTTGCCTGCTGAAGTTCCGCGCCGTATTCTTCTTGCAAATCATCTTTGTAAACCGACAATAAAACTTTGTCATCATTGGAAGCTTTGCGCATTTCATTAAGGCGAGTGAGTAAAGTCTGCTCTGTCTTTTCTGGGAAATAAAGTTTCATGGAGTCGAGGAGCGCGGCGGTTATGCGTTCCAATTCACCGGCGGGCAATGTGCCTTTCAAGTATTCGCTAATGCTCAAATTTTTATAACCAAGTTCGTCGAAAGTTTTAATGAAGGCTTGCACTTCCTTAATTTCCATTGCACTGCGCCCGATTTCAATTAGCGTTGTTTTAGGAATTCGCAAGTTCAATTTCTCTTCGAGCGCATTAACTTCCGCTTGCATGCCAAGTACAGAATAGGTGCCGAAATTTTCTTTGATACGCCCCGTGTCGATTTCTTCTGCAGGAATTTGTTCCTTTAAGTAAGCGTAATACTCTTTAAACGATTTGAATTCGTCGCGCCGTTTCCAATCTTCATGCTTGTCCGCTTCTTCCAAACGGTAGCCGATTTCCTCTGGACGCTCATTTTTTTCTACAACTTCATTTTCCTCGGCAATCTTTGAAATGACTTTAACTATCGCCTTGACGAGCAAATCGACAATTATTGGACCGAGTATAGGACCGAGCGGTCCCGTCATAATTCCATTGACGACCTTGAGAAAGCCTAACGCCTTGCCCGCAATCCCGCTAAGGAAAGTAGGAATAACTTTGCTTGCCAAATTTCCAAGCGTGCTAATTGCGCCGCTCACGACGGAAGAAATGCCGCTTGCAATTCTGCCGATACCGCTTGCAACGCCGCTAAAAAAACTTCCAACGGAACCCCAAAAGCCCATGTTAATTTCCCCCTAAACTTTTAAGCGCAAACCGCCCATAATCTCGCGCTGAATTCTAACGATTACTGAATCAAGGTCGTTGTCATTTGTCGATAAAATTTCTTTGATAACGTCGCAGAACTTCGCGAAAATTTTTGGGTCGTACGGCTCATACAAATTGCAGAAAAGCCACGTCTGCCAAACGTCGCGGCTAACAGTTTTTTCGACGTGATTTATTTCGCGCTGGAAAGTTTTCAATGCCTCATCTGAAATTTCTTCGTCGAACAGGCGACGATATTTTTTCTTAAGCGAATAGCCGCCGCGCATAATCCAAAGATATTGGCGGACAATTTCTTGAGAAATTTTTTCTGGGAAATGCTCAATGCCGCGCAGGACGCCACTTGAAATAACTTTTGGTTCGGCGTAATAATTTTCGGCTATGTCGCGAATTTCTTCCGGCTCAATTTCTCTTTGCCCTGTCGTAGCGACTTCCTGTTTAATTTTGACTTGCATAGCTTTAGCTTGTCCCTGCGAAAAAATAATCGCCCTGCCCGTCGGAAGTTTAGATAAAAAAGTTTTCTGCTCGTCGGAAAGGGCAATCGTGTCGCCGATAGCGTCCTTGTCGTCGCGGGCAAATAATTTGTGCACGATTTTTGTATTGGTATTCTTTAAAACTTCGGGAGTCATCTTGTCGGGGATTTGGTCGACGATAATCAGCGACTCGCCATATTTGCGGACTTCAGCGAGCATATCGGAAAAAACTTCGACACCCTGCTTTTTGTTCATGCTGTCGCCGGGAACGTAGCGGCTTAACAATCTGTGCGCCTCTTCAATCAGCGTTATGTGTTGGAAGGCGGGATTTTTCCTGTGGAGAACTTGCACCGCTTGCAAAAGGTTCGTCAAGATAAATCCCATAAGCAAAGATTTTTCCGAACCGTTTTTAATTTCTTCAAGCTCGATAACGACTTTGCGCTCAACTAAATCGAAAAAATTTATCGAACGCGCCGTATCAAACATCATGCCTTTCGCGCCGACTAAAAGACTTTCTATACGCGCTTTCAACGAGCCCATATACTCATCTTGCAGACGCTCGCCGAAGCCTTCTTCCACAATAACTTTCTTGACAGCCTCCCAAAAATCCGACATAGTCGGGAAAGGATAAACGCCCTTGTCGAAAGGATTTCGCGGTTCATCATTGCCGTTGATTAAAGGTCGCCATTCATTAGTACGAATATCCCAGCCCTTTTCCTTATAAGCGCGATAAACTGCCGTCTCCAAAATTTGCGGGATAGCCGCTTCCATGTCAAAGGACGCCTCCAAAGTCGCTTTAATCATATCGGCGCGACCGGTTATGGCTTCGTCGGGAAAAAGTTCAAAGGGATTAAGGAAAAACGGCGCGATATTCTGTTTGCCTGGCGTGAAAAAAATTAATTCGGGGCAACGCTCTTTCAAAATGCGGTATTCGGTCTTTGCCGGCTCAATGACTAGGAACGGCAACCCGCTGTTAATCAAAATGTTTTGGCAAGTCGTAGTTTTGCCGCTCCCCGTCACGCCCGTTATAAAAGTGTGTTTATTTAGGTCGCGCCTGTCCAATGCCACAGTCATTTTACGTTCAGTGCCGTCCTGAACCAGATTGCCGAGCGGCAATTTATATTTGTCGGTTATCGGCTTAAAATTCAAACCGAATTCAACTTCCTCGCGCAGAGCAAGACCGGGAATTTCTTTTTTGGGCAGGGCGGCTATAACGCTCAATTCCTCTACCGAAAACCAATTTCCGCACCAGCCGACGCGATTATTTTCCAGACTCGATAGCATTGCCGCGCATTTCTTTTCATTCGACGCAAGGAAGGATGGAACTTGCATATTTTGCAAAGCGTGAAGGCAAGCCGCCTCCGAGTTTGAAAATTCGTGGAAAGTTAGCGGGCGGCGATTACCTTTCGTGCCGCTGTAAAGTGAAATTGCTGTATTGGCTAGGCGGCGGAGCATGGCAGGTTGCGCCGCGAAAAGATATGCACAACATAAAAAAAGCCCTTTGCCTCTGCCGCAATCAAGGCGCGGAAATAAAATTTCGTCGAGATATTTAAGCCATTGCGCCGCCGTTTTAGTATCAACTTCCATTTGCTCGGTCTTAATCGTATTGCTTGACGTGGTTTCAGTCGTCGCGGTCGATTTATTTTCCATAGTCATTGACGAAAAATTTTCTGATGAACTTTGACTTACGTTGCCGCTTTCTTGCGTGCTCTTAGTGGTGTTCTCGGTCGAGGAAACTTGATAGCCGAAAACATACGACGTTTGATTTTGCGCGGAATAATTTGCGCCGGAAGAATTGCCGCCGCTCTTTTCGACTGAATCATTTTGGTCTTTCGATTTCTTCACGACGTTGTTGTTATCTTTTTCGGTGACAAGGTTGTTATTTGTGGCGTCGCGCTCACTGCGATTGAAACTGCTATTTATGCTGTATTGTCTGCCGGAAGTTTGCCCCGCGGTCGATTGTTGTTGATTAGAAATATTTTTTTGCGCGGTGTGAGCGGTCGTTTTGACGTTGCCGCTTGAAGAATTTTTGCTTTCCTGCGTAGATTCTGTTACCTGCGTGCCGTTGGTCGTATTCACGCTTGAATTGTTGACGGTTCCGTCCGATTTAGTGCGCTGAAAAGAATGACGCGCCAGCGGTGAAAGGGCGTCGGCAATTTCAATCAAAGAATTTTCAAGCTTGCGAAGTTCCGCGCCGAATAGCGGACGAGCGATAACCATAAATCCAAATTCGTCCTCAGCCATTACGTTAATCAATCGGTCGACGCCTTGAAAATTTTCGTTATCTTTTTCGGTGCCTGGCACGCCCGTCAAAATTCCCGCGCAGGAAACATCTTTCAAGCGTTTTAAAACGTCGCGTTTATCTTCGTTAGACAGCGGGCGAATTTGACAGCCGCGAAAATTCCCTTGGATACTCGGTTTAAGCAAGTCGCCGCCGATTGTCGGGGCAGAAAGATTTTCCGCTTTTTCGTGGGCAAAATCTTTCGCTATGCCGAAATAAAATTTCACGTCCTGCCCGTTGCCCAATATCAGATAAATAAAGCTCATGCCTTCAAGGTCGCGGAAGGTGCTCAAAACATTTTCCATAGCCTCGCGCCGCGGTGCTTTTTCCTCGAAAGTCAATTCCTCAATCTGAAAGAAACAACACTCCCGCAAAATAATTTCTCTTTCTGCGCCTAGCCATTCGCGGTTGCTGATAAAATTTTCCTTAGCGATTTCGGAAAGGCTATTCAAGACCGCCTGACCATTTTTAATTGCTTCGTCCATTTCACGCATAATATTTGCCCTTTAGTCCCGAAGTTCCTTTGAATGAATTTTCCCGTCGAAATCTTCGGCGTCAAAATCTTCAGCTCTGCCAACAGCATATTCGATTTTATCCGGCTCAACTTTCCTAATATATACGGAAATATTTCTGTCCCTGCTGACTTCTTCTCTATCGAGACTGCAACGAATGACGCTGACTTCATTTCTTTTCAATTTGCCGCTCTTGGCAACCGCTTCTTCCGTATAGTAAATTTCAAACTTTCTCGAATTAGCGTAAGTAAATTTTGTCCATTGATTATAGGGCACGTCGAGATTTATTTTGATTTGGAAACAATCATTAGCATCAATTTCGCCCATGTAGAATTTAAATGGAGCTTCTTCACTGCCGATAATTTCAACATCGCGACCGCCCTCGCGACTGCGCAAAAGTCCGAAGGCAACGCCCGTTTTACCCGTGCGAAGACGTTCATAATTTTGATTCAGCTCGCGATTATCTTCGTCGGCGTCGCGAATTTCAGCGGCTTTTTTATTTGCCTCTTCGGGGTCGAAGCCAAGCGGCATATGCAATACAAAAATATTTGAAATGTTTTTATCCTGTCCGGTACTGCTTGAAATAATTTCTTCAAGTTCCTTTTCCTTTTCGCGGATTTTTTCTTCAAAAAGATTTCTCACGATAGAAGATTTGCAAGAGTTGCCCGCAAGCAAAATATGAATCGGCAAGACGTTGGGATTTTTAAACGCGCTCAGCAAAGCTTCAAAAAAGTTATCGACGCCGCGACGGATTCTTTCTGTCAAACATTCTTCAAGCCGTTGCCTGTTCAATTTCAACTCGACTGGAATAATTTTATCTTCCGTCTTTGAATAGAGTTTCAAACTCTGCGTCGTGTCGAAAAGCTCGTTGCTCTCTTCTATATTTTCCTCCCAGAAGGGTCGCAAAAATTCCGCAATGCGTTTGCGATTAACATAAGCCTCTTTTGTCTTTAGAATGATTGTTTGTCCGCCGGGGACAGCTATGCATTCATAAGGCAAGGCAAAAGGAATTTGCTTTTCGCGCATAACCGACAGATTATTTTTGTAGACTTCGTAAGCGATAAGGTTAAGGAGATTTTCGCCGCCGAGGTAGGGGTCGCCGCGTCCGGTGTTGGTGTATTGTTCAATCACGAATTTTGAAAATCCGTCTTCAGGAACACTTTCTACGCCGAAATCAAAATCAGTCGTGCCGCCGCCAAAGTCGAAGACCGCATAAGCGGTTTTTTCGCCCGCTTTAGGTTGCAAATTCAATTCGCCCAGTGCGCAACTCGCATAGGCGGCAGGCTCACTTGCGCCAGCGTAAAGAATAAAATCTTCCATTAACTCTTCGTCCTGCAAAATAGCGGGCGGCAGAGATTTTTTTATTCCGCGCTCAAAGCTTTGAAGAATTTTTTCGCGAACAGCTTTTTCATAAGTGACAGGAAAAGATAACATGTATTCAAGGCAAATGCCCGTATGCATATTGTTGATATAAAGTCCGAGATAATAGGCGTAAAGTTCAATCGGGTCGAAGTCTTCATCTTCCAGTTGAAGATAAGGATTAAGCTCGACAAGATTTTTCTTCCTGTCCTGCAAATACATGCGCATATCTTTATCATTAGCCCATTGCTTTAGCTCGCTGAATATAGAATAAAAAACCGAACTGTCAATGCTGGTATCTTCTTCGGCGTCATTTAGCACGGCGGCGGCGGTATGCGAAAAAGTTGCTTGATTCCATTCGGTAAAAGGTCGCCCTTCACGCCCAAAATAAGCCTCTTTGAATGATTCGTAGTCGCGCAACTCAATGACGGTCGGATTTTCGTAATCTTTCTTTTCGGGGGCTTTAGAATAATTGCCTTCGCCGATTCGCAAAAGTTTTTCGTCGGTGCCAACTTGCCTGACAACAACCGTAGCTTTCGTACCAAAGTCAATGGCAACTATGCCGTCTTTAACGTCCATATGCGGCGGACGTCCGAAAAATGGTTCAGTTTTTGGCAGTTCGATAATCTCATCATCTAGCGACGGTTCCTCGAAAAGTTCCCAATGTCCGCCGTTGGGGTCAACTAAAATTTTCGCGTCGTAGGGTTCGATATTCGCCCGAATGTAATCGCACTTGCAAAGTTGCTCGCGGGCTAAATCGACAGGATTTTTATTTTCGTTCTTCTTCGCGTTGACATTAGGCAAGTCAACTTTTTTTATGCCTAAACCTTTCTCGACAAGGGCTTTAAAATCAATCGTGCCGTTTCTAACCTCTTGCCAAAAAAGGTCGAAATTAAATGTTAAGTTCCGAGTAATATTTTTGACGTAGCGTTGAATATCCGGAAAAATTTTCATCAAAAAAATATAAGCCTTTTTGGCGAGTGGCGATAGCTCTTCGGGAACCAGTTCATTTTCCAGCCAAGAATTTATCATTTTAGCATGACGCATACTTGTAGCGTTTACGCCGTTCAATCTGTAAATCGGCACCATAGTAATTTCATCTGTGTCCGAGTAATAATTTATTGAGCCGGTGGAAGTTATACAGCAAGATTTATTCCCCTTCCAATTCGCAACCAAAATAATTTTCTTGAATTCTGTAGGGAAATTATTAAAATTGCCGTCCTCGTTCATATAGGGATTGTCGCTTCCCATGACGAAACTTTTCAAGCATTCCTCCGGCGTCATAGGTTGAAAAATAAAACCTTCAAACGTCCAGCCCGGGTAACTATAAAGCGGACGATTCAAAGTTACAAAACTGGGAAGTTGCACCGCCTCGAAACGCGGGAAAATGCCGCTCGTCTTCGCGTCGTACCAAACTTTTTTATTCTCGAACATGACGTAGGGTTTACCTCTGAATTTCTCCAGCTCGTCAATAGCGAACTTGATATAATCTTCAAATTCGTCCGGAGAAATAGATTTAGGCGAGGAATTTTCCGGCGGCTTTTTGACCTCTTCAAAGCGCCTCAAAGGTATTTCGTAACGGGGAATAGGACGGTCTTTTTCTATATTCTTTCTGGTAAGTGCGTCCATTAAATAATCTCCTTTCCTTCAATAAATGTCAAAATTTTAATTGCTAAGTTCAACTTTTGCAACCTTTGACAGAAAATTTTTTGGCGAGTCCGCGTCTTGGGCAACGACGTATTCAATTTCGTTCGGCGAAGTTTTGCGGATAAAAATTCGCCCTTCGCGATTGACGCGGCAAGAAATTCTTTCGGTTTGTTCGATAGGAATTTTGTCGTCGACGGCTCGCGGCTCGCTCGTAAAGAAAATGTCAAATTTATTTTCCGTCACGTATAAAAATTTTTTCCAAGTGCCGTCGTTATCGCTGCGCGGAATTAAAGTTTTAAAATTGCCGTTGCCGCCGTTCGTGCCCAGGTGGAAATAAAATTTCGTTTCGTCGGAAAAATTGTGGTCGATAATCAGAACGTCATTGCCGCCGCGCCTGCAGTCCAATAATCCAAACGCAACGCCACTTTTGCCGGTCGGCATTCGCTCATAATTCATTGAAACTTTTTCTTGACCAAGCGGCATATGCAAAATAAATTCTACTGCGTCGGGTGCGCGTCCTGTCCTCCTCAAAATTTCGTCGGAAAAAATTTGGCGTTGCCGCTCCATTTCCTCGCGAAAAATTTTTTGCACAAGATTTGACTTGCAAGAGTTGCCCGCTAATAAAATGTGATAGCTTCCCAGCGGTCGACGAATGAAGGCATTTCGCAGGGCGCAAAAAAAATTCTCCACGCCGCGCAGAATTCTTTGGCTTAAAAAATTTCGCAAGTCCTCAACTGAAATTCTAATTTCAAGAAATTTGCCGCCGCGTTCCGTGAAAAATCTGACGGTCAAAAGCTCGTCGTCCATTGATTCAAAGCCATACCATTCCTCCCAAATTGGGCGAAGTTTATCGCTCAAGCGGCGGCGATTGAGATTGGCAATCAGCGAATCACTTATTAAAAATTCCGCGCCGTCGAACGGCTTGCAACCTTCGGGCAATGAAAACGGTATCGCATTTTCGCGCATGGTCGGCAGATTATTTTTATAAACCTCGTAAGCAATCAGATTCAGCAATTTTTCCCCGCCAAGCCCGCTGTCGCTGTCCGCGTCGAAGTGCTCGATAACGTCATTAAAGCCGCGCTTCTCCTCCGCCGTCGGCAGTCGCCAAAGACCAAAATCAAAATCGGTCGTGCCGCCGCCAAAGTCGAAGACCGCAAAATAAATCGGCTCCCGTTCAGTCGGTCGCGGAATATTATTATCGCGCGCCAATTCGCGCAGGGCGCAGACTGCATAAGCCGCCGGCTCGCTCGCTCCCGCATAAACAGAAAAATTTTTCATCAGCGCGGCGTCATTCAAAATTGATTCGGGCAAAGAATGCTGAAGCCCACGACGAAAACTTTCCAACAAATGCCCGCGAATATTTTTCCTGTAGTTGACCGGGAACGACAAAATATATTCAAGATAAATCCCGTTGTACATGTTGTTGATATAAAGTCCGAGATAATAGGCGTAAATCTCGACGGGGTCTAAATCGCCCTTGCTCAATTCGTCGTAAGGATACAGCAAAATATCTTTGCCGTGCTGGTCGCGCAGATAAATTTTCCCGTGACGACGATTCGCCCACTGCTTTAGCTCGCCGAAAATACTTTGCGCAAATTTTTCGTCTTCGCTCACCAAAAATTCATTCAACACCACGTGCGAAATCCTCAACTGTTCCCACTGCGTGAAAGGGCGTCCGTCTTTAAGCTGATACGCTTCCAAAAACGATTGATAATCGCGCAGTTCAATGACGGTTGGATTTTCATAATCTTGGGGCGAAGGTTCTTTTTCCAAATCGCCGCGCCCGATTCGCAAAAGTTTTTTACCGTCATCAAGGCAAACCGCAACCGTATTTTTCGTGCCAAAGTCAATCGCGCAAATGCCGCTTGTCTTTACGTCGAGTTTCGGATTTTTTTCGTACCAGTCTTCATTAATCGGAATGGTTATGGCGTCATCTTCCGGAAAAAATTTTTCTTCGTAAAGCTCCCAATGCCCCGCCTCCGAATTAGTCAAAAATCTTTCGGGATAGGGCGTAA
>Ga0247609_10007182_pt1 | contig 10631 bp, 12 predicted proteins | sample 172DNAGHGlowgp2_FD_193487 | JGI IMG/M metagenome (GOLD analysis project Ga0247609, IMG submission 193487) | Sheep rumen microbial communities from Palmerston North, Manawatu-Wanganui, New Zealand - 1728 DNA GHGlow gp2 | ecosystem: Host-associated > Mammals > Digestive system > Stomach > Rumen ...
GCACTGTCACTACATTTTCACCAAAACAAGTGCATGTATTCTCCTAAATTTTGTGCATGTTGTATAAACGATAACGCTTGCATATCGCATATGGTTATGCTATGCTTTAATTGAGGGATGGTATGATTAGTTTAGTCCGGAACTGACTAATCAATTAGTCACCTCAGAAACCTACTAATCAATTAGTGATATATGGATACCAAATGAATAATTCAAACTATAATTCGACTAATCAATTAGTCGATTTATAAATATTAAACGAAAGGAGACTTATGAAAAAAGTAGAAATTCCATGGACTCGTTGGTGGTACGATCTACCTTTGAAAGACTTTGTCACGGACAAGGAAGCGGCGATAAGGTCAGACATTTTCTATATGATTAATAGATTAATGTCTATGTTCAAATATGAGGGACTACCGGAAACGATCCCAAAGAAGTATCTTGACTATTTCCTTTTTGTGAATGGTCATTGTTTCTGCACAGATGTAAAAGATGATTTATATGTTTTCGTAGGCGGTTTAGGTGGTGAGCCTGATGCTTATTATAGACCAACTATTTACACTGTCGCAAATCCAGCACTCAACTTGTCTAAGCAGTACAAGATTAATGATGAGGGAATACTACTTAGGAACGACACCATGATGTTCGGTTTACTTCCTTTGTTATCCAAGTATTGCTCATTATTGACCGAGAATTTACTCACAATGAGAGTAGCTGATATTAATCTTAGACTTTTAGCATTATTGACAGCACCTGATGACAAAACCAAAGCGGCAGTTGATATGTTCTTATCAGATTTGGAAGATGGTAAGTTAGGATCGATAGCTGAAAATCGTTTTCTTGATGGTGTCAAGATGCAAGAGCCTGCAACTAAGAATGGTGCTTTTATGATTCAGTTTATTGAATTGCATCAGTATCTTAAAGGTTCTATGTATAATGAGCTGGGTCTTAACGCTAATTATAATATGAAGCGTGAAGCACTCGGTGCAGGTGAGTCAGGTCTTAATGCGGATATTCTTTTCCCATTGGTTGATGATATGTTAACCAATAGGCAAGAGTGTCTCGATGAAGTCAATAAGAAATATGGTACAAACATTAAGGTTGATTTCAATTCTACTTGGGTTGATAACAAGAGAGAAGCTGAAGCCGAACTCAAGAATCTCGAATCTGAGTCAGAATCGACTAATCAATTAGTTGAAAATGAGGGTGAAAAAAATGATGAATCCGAGAATGGAGAAGAAACAGATAAAGGATTTGATGAGTCTGACAACTGATTTATTCGGATACATTAATTATGATTTGACCGATTTAGAAATCAGCAAAGAGATGTTAAACTTTTATTTCATGTCGAGGTATAGTAATCGTTGGGCTAGTCCAGTAATGGAATTGTTGGTTGAAGATGGAACTATATCGGCAGCTAATTGGACTGTATTAGGTAATTACCTGAATCAGTTATTTAAAAACAAGTGGGATAGATTGAAAAATATTGTACTACTTGAATATGACCCAATACATAATTATTCTGATAACATGTCAGAAGATATTTCTGATAATGACGGAAGAACAGTTACTCTCGATTTGGATGGTACAATTATAAACACAAGAACCGATAACATTACTGAAACTACCAGTAATACACGTACTGACAATACTACAAGAACTGATAATCTAACACGTACTGATGATTTAGAGCAAACTAAAAATAGTCAATCTGAAAATAGTGGATTGAATTCTATTTATGGTTTTAATTCTGAAAATTCAGTACCGTCAGATGAAAATTCCGGTGATGGTTCTGTTAGTGAAACGGATACACAGACTGGAACAGTTCGTAATAGTGGTACTGTAACAAATACCGGAACTGTATCAAATGCAGGTACAAAACAAAATACTGGTACAGTAGCTAACTCTGCTTCTAATACTACCGATAGTACAGAAGAAACACAGAGAGAATTTACAAGAGAACGTACAGTAACTCATATAGGTAACATTGGTAATTTGACAAGTCAACAATTACTTACACAGGAAGTGGAGTTTTGGAATTGGAACTTTATTATTCAGATGTTATCTGATGTTGCTGATGTTTTAACATTACCAATTTATTGACTAATTAATTAGTCGGAAAGGATTTATTATGAAAGGCGGATATGCAACAATAGATTGTAAAGGTATTGACCTTAATAATCTCGGAACGGTAGAAGGTATTTATGAAAAAAGTAAAGCAGCAATCGATACAGGCAAGCCTTTGGTTCTTAATGGTATCGTCAACAATGCACAGAAGTTCACTGATATTGTAGCTTATGGCGGAGTTGAGAGTTCAACATCAGTATTTCTCTCATTCTTCCCTATTACATTGCATATCAGTAATGAAGATGCGGTTTCAATGTAACTAATCAATTAGTTAAAAAGGAGTATAAAATGAAAGTTGAACAGATTTATCAGATTACAAATGACATTACTAAGGAAGTCCTTGGCGAGGAAGTTGTTCTTAACGAAGATCTTTCTAATATCGTAGACGTGGGTAAGGCTTTTCAGAACCTTGACGGAGCAGTAGACAACTACGTTCGTAAGCTCCATGACCACATCGGCAAGGTTGTTTTCGTCAACAGACGTTACACTGGTAGAGCACCATCAGTTCTTATGGACGGCTGGGAGTACGGAAGTATTCTTGAGAAGATTCGTTCCAAGATGCCAGAAGCAACAGAGAATGAGTCATGGGAGCTTACCAATGGCACAAGCTATGACCCTAACATTTTCACAGCACCTGATGTTGCTGTTAAGTTCTACAATAAGAGGGTAACATTTGAGATTCCTATCTCTACAGCAGAACGTCAGGTTAAGTCAGCATTAAGTTCAGCAGCTCAGCTAAATGGTTTTTACTCAATGATTGAGACTGGTCTACAGAATTCAATGACAGTAAAGACAGATGAACTTATCATGAGAACTATCAATAATGCTATCGCTGAGACACTTTACGATGCATTTCCGGGTGGTGCATATGCTGGTGGTACAGCTATGAGAGCTGTAAATCTTCTCTATCTTTACAATGATACATTTAATCCAGCTACAGACCTTACAGCTGCTGAAGCACTTCATACGCCAGACTTTATCAGATTTGCCGCTCAGGTAATGGGTGACTATATCGACAGACTTCAGGTTATTTCAACGCTTTTCAATATTGATGGTACAGAGAAGTTTACATCAGCAGACCGTATGCATATCGTAATGTTATCACAGTTTAAGAGGGCGGCTGAAATTTATCTTCAGTCAGATACTTTCCATGACGAACTTGTTAAGCTTCCTAACGCTGAAAAAGTTGTTTATTGGCAGGGTTCTGGTCTTACCTATAACTTCTTTGATACATCTGAAATCAATGTTAAGACACCTACCGGACATACCGTTAATTGTGACGGCATTCTTGGAGTAATCTTTGACAGAGATGCTCTTGGTGTTTCAAATGTATCTCGCCGTATCACTTCCAACTACAATCCTAAGGCAGAGTTTTGGAATGAATGGCATAAGTTCGACGCTGGTTACTTCAATGACTTGGCAGAGAACTGTGTAGTTTTCTACATCAAGTGATTGATTTTCTCCTATGGGCAGAGTCGAAAGGCTCTGCCTATTTTTGACTAATTGATTAGTGGAAAGGAGTTATATGACGCTTAATTTATATAAAACCATATCTGAAGTTAATAAAGTAACTAAGACTTTAACTGATGAGATTTCTCTTACTGGAACTTTAAGAGATGCCTCTAGTGTAATGAATCCTAGGATAAGGATTGAGGAAGATAATATTTCTGATTATAATTACGCTTATATTCCTGAATTTGGGAGATATTACTTCATTACTAATATTGATAGTATTAGAAATAATATTTGGGATGTTTCAATGCGGTGTGATGTTCTTATGACCTACGCTGATGAGATTAAAAACAACACAGCTGTCATTGCAAGAAACAGTAATCTTTGGAATCTGTATTATCAGGATGAACAGTTCAAGATTTTGAACTATGAAACAATACAGACTAAAGCCTTTGGTGTTAGTCTGAAACCTAGTTCACAGATAGTTTTGATTTGTGCAGGAGGTTAAATATGAAAATTTTATATTTACCTATTAAAGTTTATGAAGCAAAAAATTCAACAGGTAATCCAGTATTATCAAATTTACAATTTAGGTTTGCAACTATTATGCCGTATGTTATATCTGAATCAACTGAAGAATTTGATAGTATAAATTATGACCAATCATACATTACATTAGCTGATCTTAAGAAAAGAGTTAATTCATTACCTTTTGACTATCGTAGTATAGTAATGCCGGGATTTTTTGGAACAACGGAATCAATCGTTGGTTTTTTTACACCAGAATTTTTAGATGCTCAACCTGTTATGACTTATGCCGATTCTCCTATATCAAAGGAATATTCCGGTAGATTTTATGGATATATAGAATCGGCTAAGATATTATTTGGTTGGTTTGAAATATTACAATACGGGCAAATACAAGTATTGACTTCAAGTATAGCACATTCTTATAGTACTATAGGTCTAAGTTATGGTGATATGTTTTCTTCGAATGGTACTAATAATACTAATGAGCAACGAATGCTTATTCAAATTAATATACTAGAATGTATTGATGGTGTTTATACCGGCAGATTTAAACTTATTCATATTACGTGTACTAAACTTCTCGGTAAGAACTCAAAATGTCTTACAAAAAGTTTTAATTTAGGAGCTAGTGTTACTTATGCATTTAACAATACTATATCACCTCAACCCGGACCAACACCACCAGCTGGAAGTGACCCTTACGGACCGGACTCAGGTGGACCGGGTTACAGTGGTGGTGGCGGTGGGCCAGCTGGTACAGGCGGAACTGGTGCAACTGGTACTGGTGGCTTACATGATGACACATCTGACCTAATACCTACGCCAAATACGCCATTAGATGTCGCTATAAGTACGGGACTATTTACAGCCTATAACCCTGATAGTAGTCAATTAGCAAATTTTGGAGCTGCATTATGGAGTATGAATATTGAAGATATTGATGATGTTTTGAGATTTTTGGTGGGCGGTGATGCTTTTAATGCTATTATAGGTTTACATCTTTTACCCGTTAAACCAGAAACTGGCGGTACACCTAATATAAAATTGGGAAAATGGGATAGCGGTATTTCTGCTCCAAAAATAACTAGTCAATATAAGCAAGTACCATTCGGTTCTGTGCTGTTACCTGAGTATTGGGGTAATTGCATTGACTATTCACCTTATACGAAAGTCCAATTAGCATTGCCTTATATTGGTATTGTTGATGTCGAAACTGACGATGTACTTGGTTCTACAAATACATTAACATATAATATTGATGTATTATCTGGTGCTATCTGTGCAACACTTCATTGTGTTAAAGGAAACCTCAATTCTGTAATCTATCAGTGGAGTGGGTCATGTGCTGTATCATTACCTATAACTGGAGCTAATTATAACGGCGTTCTTGGCAGTGTTCTAGCTGTTGCGGCTGGTGCTGCTACTATAGCGGTTGGTGGTGCATCTATTGCTGGAGCATCAGGTGCAGGTGCTGCTTTAGCAGCTTTTAAAGGTGGTGCTGCAATAGCCGGTGGTGTAGGAACAGTTGCCGGTTCTGCTTTAAATACTTTTGGTTCTATAAAAGGAAAAGTACAGAAATCGGGTGCTTTTGGTGCTAACAGTGGAGCACTTGGAATAATGACGCCATACTTTATAGTTACTAGACCAATACAGTCAGTTCCAACATCATGGCAAGCTGATAAAGGTTATCCGGCTAATATATCAGCTCAGCTTGGAACGATTACGGGATACACTGAAGTATCAGAAATTAATTTAGAGTGTAGTGGTACTGAAGCTGAGAAAGAAGAAATAATAAGTCTCTTAAAGAGTGGAGTTATTTTCTAACTAATCAATTAGTCAATTTGGAGGTATTATGGAATTATTCAAACCTAAATTAAAATACTATTCACTTGACCCTATACTGAGTAGAAATGCTCAGTATAATATTATCTTTGGAGAACGATCGAATGGTAAGACATTCGCCGCACTAGCCTATGGATTAAGAAAATATATAGAAACCGGTGAGTGTATGGCATATATTAGACGCTACGCCATGGATTTTAAAGGTAAGAGAGGACAACAGTTGTTTGAGGGTGTTGTTAATGCTGGCTTAGTTTCTAAATTAACAAAAGGTGAGTGGGATTCAATCCATTATTATAGTGGTAGATGGTGGCTTTCTAAGACTGGTGATGATGGTAAACCCCTACTTGATAACAAGGCTTTTTGTTTCGGATTTTCTATTTCAGAAATGGAACATGATAAGTCAACAAACTATGACTCAGTAACCACAATCATTTTCGATGAGTTTCTTTCACGTAGTTATTATTTGAATGACGAGTTCGTGTTATTTATGAATGTTCTCTCAACTATAATCCGTATGCGTGACAATGTTAAAATCTTCATGCTTGGAAATACTGTAAATAAATATTGTCCTTACTTCAAAGAAATGGGATTGACTCATATCGCACAAATGGATAAGGGTACGATCGAGGTTTACAGTTACGGTGAGTCTAAACTTAAAGTGGCTGTTGAGTATGCAGACTCTCCCGTTAAGGGTGGAGCAAAGCCATCAGACCATTACTTTGCTTTTAATAACCCTAAGCTGAATATGATTACTGGTGGAGCATGGGAAATTGCATTGTATCCACACTGTCCTTTTAAGTACAAGCCTAAGGATATTATGTTTACTTACTTCATTGAGTTTGATGATAATATCTTACAGTGCGAAATTATATGCGTTGATGGTAAGGATTTTACTTTCATACATAAGAAAACAACACCCTTACAAGACGAGGATGGTGATTTGATTTTCACAACGAGATATGATCCTCGACCTAATTTCGTTAGGAATATCGGCAGACCTAATTCAGAACTTACTAAGAGAATCGGAATGTATTTCAGAAAAGAAAAGGTTTTCTATCAAGATAACGAGATTGGCGAAATAGTTAGAAACTACTTACAATTTTGTGCAAAGGATAATATAATTAAGGCATAAGAAAACCGCGAAAATCGACTAATTGATTAGTTGATTTTCGCGGTTTAATTATTTGTTGATTAGCATTAAATACTTTCTAAACTCATCTGCTAATGACATTTCAAATGATGCTTTTTCCATGTGTACTACTGACTTTTCATAGAACTCGGCATAATTTCCTAAGTAATCTTTTATTACTCCTTGGCACTCTCGGTCAACATATGTGTGAGTTAGCTTTCCGGTTTTCTCAGGTGGTACTGACATACCATCACTGAAAAAATCAAATAACTTTTTCAAATCTCCTGAGACATAATGAACATTTTTATACTCATCAACTTGAACCTCAATTCCAGTTTCCTCGCACATATATAAAAGACCATTTAATTTTCCTAACCCAGCTACTGTTAAAGCTAAAATACCATCTTTGTATGTTAAATATCTTTTAGCACCACAAGTTTTGAAATACTGATATTCACCCTCATAGTCCCATACACCAATCAACTTTTGCTTTCCTTTTTTCGTGAATGGTGCGAACCTCTCATAAGGTATTTTGTGATAATCAGCTGCTTTCTTAACCAAATCATCAACATATTTATTATATTCAGCGAAATATAGAGAATGGTTAGAAAAATTACGACCTTTAATACTGTCGGTGTCACTATAACAATAATCATCTTTAAATTCCTTAATACCGCTAAACAATGAATCTCTCGCATGAGCTGTCACCCAAATTCCCCACGGGTAAAATAAAAATCTGTCGTAAGATTCATTATAATGACTAATTGATTCGTTTAAATCAGGCATATATGGCTCACACCAATCATCATCATAATCATTAACTTCTCTTACTATGTCAGTAACTGACATTCCATAAGTTGAATTAAGATTATTCTTTGACTTAGCGTATTCTATTTCTTCACCCTCAACACCTTTTAATTTAGTTTTACCCTCATAGAAATCTAAGATTGAAGATATTAATTCAGTTGGCAAATATCCTCTAGGGTATATTCTAAAGTTGAATATATCCATTCTATCCCATTCATAAAAGAAATTCATATTCTTATAGTCTAACTCTGTTAAGGTTGTTGAACACTTTTCACAGTAAACAACTCGACCGTTATTAAGTTGGACATATTTAGCTTTGAGTTTCTTATCTTTTAGGACTTCCTTTGGAATACCCCAGCATCTAGACCATGATAAAATTTGTTCATATAATCTCTTGGCTCTCAAATTGTGGAATGTTATATCAAACATGCAACAATAATTCTTGAGATAATAAAACAGATTCTTCTTTACATCTTCGGCTGGGATTAACTTACTCTTGCCCATAGGAAAATATTTTGCAACCATTTGGAACGGATAATCTGATGTAAAATCAGCAGAACCAACATTTTTAACTAATTGATTAGTCATTTTTGCGTTGGCATGGGTAAAACCACCTTGAAATGCACGTTTACATTGGAGATACTCGTCAGGTTCTAGAGTTAAATACTCCATAAGTTGATGCCATCGGTAAGCATGAGACTTCCGTGCTGACCCATCACCATATATACACTTCTCTCGACAATGCTTGCGTACATATCCGGTTTTTGTTAATGGGATTTTTGTTATGTCTCCGTCGTTCTCGATACACTCTTGAATGTATGCCATAACAACACGTACATCATTGATACGATACTGATTTTCTTTATCGGTTAATGGTGTCTCACAATGACGAATTAAATCATAATCCAAATCACCTTTCAATTTCTGTACCTTATATCGTAAGAGATTTTTACCTACAATTTCAAGATTATAACCTGATAGGAAATATGAACATTTGAACTCGATATTTCCAGTAACCGCACGTACTGGTGTACGTCTCTTGACAGCGAAAACCTTTTCCCAATGAAACCAATGTTTCATCCACTGGAACTCGTAACCCAAATTATGCACGTAGCAAATCAGATGATAACCTTCTATCTGCTCATTCAAATAATCAATTAGTTCAACAAATTCGTCCCACGTCCTACCTAATAAGGTAAGACCATTAAGACCGAATTGCCAGCAGTACATGCAACCATTCTTCTCGTCATTTATATAAAATGATGATGTCTCAATATCAAAGGCACAAGGCACGTTTAACATTTTGTGACGTTTGCCTACGACTTTCCAATTATCGTAGGCTTTTGCTAGAATAAACATGTCTTTATAATCTTTGAAATCAAAAACAAGACCGTTCACGAAATTCGGTTTCATGTAAAATCACCCTCTTGTCTCATAAAGGTTGCTGTACCCTCTACTGCCTTTTGAGTTGCTAAATGAGCTGCTTCAATTCCTGATGCTATTTTGTCTAATTCATCTCTCAAAACTTGTTGATCGAAACCTGAGTCAACCCAAATATTGAAAGCATAACCGTATGCTTCCTCTTTTGCATAATTGAGTGCCTGCAATCTAGCACCTATGTTTTCTTCTTCACGAACACGATCTACTTGCTCCCAAAATTCTTTTACAACATTATCCTCATGAATTCTTGTACGGAATAAGTCAATACCTGATTCTTCAAGTTCTTTAACAGTTTCTGTACCTATCTCACGTCTTTTTTGTGCTGATGCTACATTAATATCTGAAGTAGGGTCGTTTATAAATTCAGCCGCTCTCAAAACTTCACGATTGATTGAAACTAGACTATTCAAATCATCAATGTCAAATCTACCCCCGCTATTCTCGGCTTTTTCAAACGCACTGGAATATTTCTCTAAATCTTGACTAATCAATTCGTCATATTTTGCGTTTGCTTGGTTGATTAAGTAACGATTTTCTTCTTTAAGTCTCTCAATACGAGGGTCAGGTTGTGGTTCAGGTTCAGGCTGTGGCTCAGGCTCAGGTTCTTCTGTTCTACCAGTTACAACATCAATAAAACTTTTTAAAGCGGCTACTGTAGCAGATCCAATTCTTTGCCATAAATTCATAGTCCTTTTTTCCACCTTTCCTGCTCTGATATATTCTCTGTATTCCTTTCCTCAATTTCTTTTCTAGCCACATCAAGCCAACTTTTCAGTCGAGGAGGAACAGTATTATCAAACTCGTTTTTTACTGCATTATAAACTTCATCATCTGCATTAATTATTGACAGTATTTTTTCTTTATAACTCATTTATTTGCTCCTTTCACACAAAAATCGTGATAAAACTTGTATTCAACTCTACCCCGAAAATGTTTTATTCTTGTAAATTCTATATCATCTGTTTTGCTGATAATACGTCCACAGTAAGAACAAAATGGTCTATTTCGGAGTTTAGCGTATATGTAACGATTATTTTCTTTTAAATCTTTCTGCGTCATATATCTCCTTTCTAACTAATCAATTAGTCAAATTATGTAAAGAAGCTCTATTTTAAATAACCCCTCATCTCTCTGAATTAGCTTGTAGGCTTCATCTAAACATAAATTAAAAGCATCTGCTTCACAATTTGCAAATATATGTATAGATGCACATCTATCAAGACAAGTCATTTTATTTTGATATGTTACTAAGAAAACATGTTCATCAGGCATAATATTCTCCTTATTAAAATAGAGGGGTTAA
>Ga0247609_10007184_pt1 | contig 10630 bp, 1 predicted proteins | sample 172DNAGHGlowgp2_FD_193487 | JGI IMG/M metagenome (GOLD analysis project Ga0247609, IMG submission 193487) | Sheep rumen microbial communities from Palmerston North, Manawatu-Wanganui, New Zealand - 1728 DNA GHGlow gp2 | ecosystem: Host-associated > Mammals > Digestive system > Stomach > Rumen ...
CTACCATTGTATATTCAAGAGTTTCTTCTTCTGTTTCATCACCATAATCATTTGCATCTTCAAGTTTCATCTCTTTAACAGCTTCTACATATAAAATATGTTCTGTTATCTCACTTCTGTGAGTTGAAGGTACTACCTCGAAAATGTTTACCATTGAGTTTTGATTTGTTTTTAATAAGTTTCTATCAACAACTGTATCAACATCTACTTCTAACTTTTCTTGTGGCTTGATGTATCCTCTTGTTGCAAAATATTGATTTGTTGCTTCTTTTGTTTCTTCTGTACCATCTGGTAATTTAACTTTAATATCTTCTATTTTTAAACCATATGGTAACTTATCAGAAACATCAAAATATGTTTCTACATTTCCTTTGTTTGTTACTTCTAATTTGTATTTTACATCTTGTCCATCTACAACTGTACTTCCTGAAGGAACGTTAGCTGTATAGTTTACTTCTAAGAATGAATATGTTTGTGTAACTTCTCTAATGTAATCATTTGAATAATAATCTTTTCCATCAACATTTGATGTTGCTTTAATTGTAATATAATCTGTTAATTGCTCTTCTGGAATATTATCAATATGAACAATTGATTGTAAGTTAACAGTTTGACCTGGTTCTAGTTTATTAACTAGGTAAGTTACGATTTTTCCTTCTGCAGTTTCTTCATATCTAAATGTTTGTTCTGGGTCAAATGCTTCTGTCATTACTTCGTCAAAGTTCATTAATTTTGAAAGATTTACTTTAACATAAATATCTTCCAAAGTTCTATCTGATATATTTGTAACGCTTGTTTTAAATTTTTGTTGAGTATCAGTATTAATTATTTCATTTCCATATTCTTCTCTACTATCAAGACCAACTACTAAAGCTAAATCAGCTTGCTCGATTTTGTTCTTAATTGTAGTAACTGTTTGTTCTGATGTATTATCACTTGTTACTATAGCTTTACCATATACCTCAGCAGGTTCTGTAACCTTTTCAAGTGATTTTACAATTACTTGATATGAAACAACTTTTTCTTCATTTGGCTCTAATGAGTCTATTTGTATTTCTTGATAAATGTGTTTTCCTTCAGTATCTTCTTTCCAGAAACCACTCTTTATCATTTCACCTGATGTACTGTCTTGCATGTCTTCTACATCATAATAGAATGAATTAGCATTTTCTGCTGTTCCTTTTAATACGATATTTCTAACTGTTTCTGATGATGTATTCTTAATAACGAATGAATATCTTAATAGTTGAGCTTCATTAACTGAATCATTTTCTGTTAATTCAACACCTGCTCTTTTTACTATACTACCTATTTCTAGATTTTGTATTGTTTCAATATTAGATGCATCTGCTATAGATATTTCTTTTTCTTCTGTCTTAAATCCTACAATTGAATTTTCTTTAACTTCAGCACCGTTTAACTTATAAGATACTGTATATAATCCAAAAGAAGATTCGTTATAATCGATATTTGCAGGAAGCTCTAAGTTATAATTAAATTCAACTTTGTCTCCTACAAGCATCTCAGGGTTTTCTATTTCAATTTTATATGTTCTAATTTTTGAATAATCACTTACATTTTCAACCCATGAAGTAGAATCTTTATCTGGATCTTCCTCTTCAGAATAATAAACTTTAGCTGGAAGACCATTTGTTAAGATTGGTCCTTCTATTTTTGTTGAGAATGTACTATATAAATAGTTACCATCATAAGTATTATTTTCTGTTGGAATTTTACCGATGATTACAACATCAGATAATGGCTTTGAATAATTATTAACAACTGCCATAGAAACTTTTGCTACTCTAGAAGCAGCATTTACATCTATTGAAGCAATTTTAGATTCCATTTCATAGTTTTCTAAAACTTCTCCGGCATTATTGTAGTTTTCTACTTTTGTTAATTTAACTAGTCCATTTTTTGCAACATATTCAATTGGATATAAGTCTCCATCTTCACCAAGATTTTGGTAAGTTGTATTTGTTCCTATTTCATTTGAATAAGTTACTTTGATATTGTTTTTTCCATTACCAGTTAATTTATCTAAGTTAATTGTAGTATTAACCATTACTGTTGTACCTTCGATAGAACTATCTGGTAAATATTCATTTTGAATTCCTGATAATTTAATTTTAATTACTTTATTTCCTGAATCATTTGTTTCAACATTCCATGATTCCATAGATAATCCATTTTTATGTAATAAATTTACATTATCTACTGTGATATCTTGAATTGCTGTTGGTAATTCAACATTAATTGTTGGATTTTTAAATAATTCATATTTTTCTTCATTGTTTTTTAAAGTAATTCTAAAATCAACATTGTTTTCTTCTTCTGTTGATAAAACATTATCATATAAAACAAAATCTATTCTTGATTCTGTTTCTTCTAATTTGATTTCAGCCTTTGATTCTTTTTGAGCTAAAACATATTCTACGTTATCTAATTTAGTTACGTTTTTAAGAACTCCTGTATTTTCTATACTTTCAAAGCTCTTTATTTTAACTCTATCAAATACTGTTTTATCTTTTATTGCTTTATCACTATATATTTTAAAGTTTCCTGTATCTTTTAGACCATACATTCTGTATTCAACATTGCTTACAGAATTATTGTTATATGTATATGTGAAATTACCGTCAACTATTTCATTTGAAGAATCTAATCTTCCAAGTAATGTACCATCAGTATATATTTCGATATATCCTGTTCCACCAAATACTTTATTAAATTCTTCTGTGTCGATGTATGTTGAAATATAATGATTTGTTCCCTTTAGAGAAATGTCTTCTTCCCCATTAACTTTAATATTATCTACATTTTCATCTAAGACAATGTAGCAATCTTCATTTTCAACGTTTTCTACAAAAACATTTGAATAAGTTGTATATTCAGTTTCATAACCTAGATCAGAAACAGCGTTTGCATATAAATAACCCTTATATATGCTTGTTTTCTCTGTTGATAATCTATAGTTATTAAAGTCTAGTGTAGAAACATCTACTGATGTTTTTGGAACCATATTTTCTACATACTCGTCATTATTAACAAGTTTAACTTCTCCATCAACTTTTAATTCAAGTTCATCAATATCGCCACTACCCTCTAAGACGTAATCAACATTTATTACTGTTGTTGGATATACTCTAGGAGTTAAATATTTAAGTTCCCCTTCTATTCCTTCTCCAGTAACATTATGTTTTTCATCAGTTTCTCCTACTCCTGTATCTACACTTTCAACAAATACTTTGCTTATTGTGTATCCTTCAATAGTTGGATTTTTAACTGAATACTTAAGTGATGTTAATTCTTTTTCGATATTATTTATAGTATCGATTGTTATTGCTGTTTTAATAATTGCGCCGTTTAAATAATTATAAGCGTCAGTTATTTTTAAATCAGCTTTTAAAACGATTTCATCACTTTCCTCTAATGCAGTATCTACTGAAGTTTCATCAGAATCTTCAACTATTTCATCTTCTTCTGACTCATCTTCTAAGTTACTTATTAGATTTTTGTCCTCTTTCCTAATTGTTTTGCTTGTGTCTTCATCAATATCTGCTTTTACTTCATCATTATCCGCTATTTCATTTGAGCTAATAACGTCTTCAAGCATTGTAGTTGTTGCTTGTACGCCGTTAAATATCAAAAGGATATGATTTTGTAGTATTGCGAATACAAATAACAAAGCAATTATCTTTTTGATTTTTAAAAATACCCTTTTCAAAACAAACCTCCTAAAATTTCTTTTGTATTCAAGTATAATGATACCAATAATTTCATAAAAATAAAGAGGCTCTGGCTTTACATAATTTGAGGTGCTTAAAAATCCTTTACGCAACCACAATTTTTATAAAATACCAAAAAACTTATCATTTATGTATCTTTTCAGGCCTTTTTTAACAATAATTTTACAATTTAAAGGGCATTTTCTTTCTATGCCTTAAATCCGTAAAAAAAGGAGATAACACTTCGTGTTATCCCCTATAATTTGAAAGGTATGTTTTATATTATATGTTTGTTTTTATTTATAACTTTTTTTCTTACCAACTGTTCCACTTACTACTGCTACACCTACAATACTTAAGATAGCAATACCTGCTATTCCTACTATTGCATTTATTGCACCGTGGTTATTTGAAACAAGTGCTGTTCTGAAATCTTCACCAGTTGGTGGTGTTAATCTAACCGTTTCTGTTGTAGTTGTATCTATCTCATCTAATGATGACTCGAAGCTTGAACGGTTACCATTTAACTTGATATTACCTACAGTACTTGCAAAGTTTGTAATTCTTCCTGTTGGGATTAAGAATTGTACAAGTTCTGCTGTATTATCATAAACCATATCTTCACTACTATTTTCTGAAGATAATGTTTGGTTCATCTCCAAGAAGATGTATGAAGAGTAGTCTATGTTATCTCTTGCAGCATTATCTACTGTGAATACTCTATCTGCTACTGGAGTTTGAGAACCAATCTTTGGTATAATTGCTCTTACTAATGAACTATTTGTATTAGATAAAGCATTTATAACAATGTTATTTCTTACATCTGTAGTAAACATACGTTGTCTATCATCTAAGAATTTAAGTTTTACTGATCCATCTTCCATTTCAACTTGAACTAAGTTGTATTTTTGTGGAACAGAATCCTTATCTCCATATACATTTGCTTCAGATTCTGGTCTTCTTTCAATTAAGTTATCTTGTAATAACTCATCTTCATTTACTAGTGACCAAGTCTTATTTGTATCAATATTCTTTGATGGCATAAATATCGCATCATTATCGATAAAGTCTAATATCTTATGTACTGTTAATGGTACGATTGCTATAGTACTATCATTGTTTTCACCATATGAACCGTAATAGTATATACCACCCATGTAATATCCTTGTTGATATGCTGGTTGAACTCTTCTCATTAATTCAGGTGTTCTAATATATGCTTTTTCAATTCCTTGAATATATCTTAGAACATTTCCACTATTTACTGCTTGAGCAAATTTTGGATCTACTAACATTTTTTCTTTAAGCTTATCATTTAAGTTCTTTGTTCCTGCATCTATTAAGTTTTGAGAAACTGTATCAACCTCACCTTGGTTGTTAGCTGTTAAGTAGTAGTTGATTGATATTTGAGCACCTTGTAAGATGTTTTCATCAACGTTAATGTATCTAAATCCTTGAATAATCTCATCTGTAATATTATTTGTAAATCCCTTGATAGCATCATTTAGTACAGTTGTATCAATTGATTGAATATTTTCTATACCAATTTGAGTTACACTTGAATTAGATACTAATGTTCCATCTTCGTTATAGTGAAGATCTACTACTATATCTCCTGCTGAAGATGTTAATTTAATCTCTTTAATACGTTTTACTAATTCAACATATGACTCTGGTCTATATTCTACACCGAAGTCTATGTTATTTGCTCTAACGAATATTCCGTTAAAGTCTTTATCACTACCTACTTCTCTATCTAATTGATCTATAGTATCTGATTTATTTTCGATACCTAATGAGAATGTAACTGTATCAGCAAATGAGTATGTTGCATCTGAGAATGCTTTTACCTCATCATTTACTTTTCCACCTTTACTGTTTAATTCTGCAGTTAAGGAATCTTTTAAAGCAGCATTATTTATTTGATTATATTCATTATCTCCTAAATAATTATTTGCTTTCATGAATGTTGCAGTGTAATTGTTCATTACTTCTGAAGCGCTCATTATTTCAATTCTTCTTAATTCATTCTCTCTAGCATCTGATACCCTTTCTGCCTTTGTTAAAGCAGCAAGTTTAGTATCATTATCATCACCAGACTCTAATGGTCTAGTTGTTATTGATCCGCCTGTTGGTACTATTGTTCCAGCAGGTCCTCCTAGAGTATATTGTGTTGCTTTATAATCTTGTCCGTTATGTTCAAATGATTCAAGTGATATTGTTTCATCTTTATAAACATCACCAAACTTAAATCTTACAATGTAAACACCTGGGATAAAGTCTGATATCTTATATTCACCACTTGCATTTGTTCTTACTATTACGTGATCAAGATTTGAATTTTCTGCAGGTTCAATTGTTTCTTCATATAGATTTGAATCACTTCCTGTTATAACCTCAATTAATTGAACTGTCATATCAGGTAATAATATATCTTGTGTTGAACCTCTTATATTTCTTAATAATTCATATTTATTTTGACTTGGGTCATTACTTAATTCGTTATGTCTTCTATCTGAAGTTAAATATGAACCATTTGCGATAAATTGATATGCATTATTAAATCTTGTAAGTTGAAGTTTATCACTTCTTGTATCTTCGAATACAAGACCAGATATACTTCTTTCATCAGATTTTTTCTTTACATCCATATCTACTCTGAATGCAATATCTTCAAAGCTTTCATAATTATCACATGCACTACTAAATTCTGCTTGTGCAGTGTTAATGTTACCTGCGTTAGCATCTATATCTACTAAACCATGTCCATGAGATCTTGTCTCATCATCATATGTTGAGTAAGCACTTATTTGACTAACTGTTGTCTTATTTCCTAGGTGAACAAATCCTTTATCATCATATGAATCTACTGCTCTTGCAGCTTCATTTTCATGATCTACTCTATATGTGATATATAAGTACTCAACATCATGAGTATTTGCATCTGATTTAAGGATATTTTCACTTAAAGCACTACCTGTGATGAAGTTTGTCTCAAATCCTGCGTAACTGTAATTAGCTTCATCATTGTATTTTGAACTTTGTGAAATATCTAATTCAGTGCTTCCAGGAGCATTTTCATCTCCCATCCATGCTTTATATATAGTCATTGTATCTGAGTTAAAGTCAACTAACTCATCAACAGCTGCATATATTGGATTATTTTCTGGCAATGGTCCAAATTCAGATGGAGAATCATTAGCTATTCTAATTTTGTATGTTAAATCTATCTCTAATTCTGCATTTTCTAATCTTTCGTTTGTTTTTGCTTTCATTGTTCTTACTGCTTCATTAGCATATTGTGAAATTCTATAGAAATAGTCTGAATTATAAATGAATAATTCATATCCATCTTTTAAATATGTTCTATTTGGATCATTACTATCTATATCTCTTGGGAAACTTACTCCATCATTATAGTTATAGTCTAGTGTGTATCCGTTAATTCTTACTTGAGCTTTATATAAATCTTTTGTTAAACTCAAGTCTAATTTCTCTCTTTGATATAAACCTAAGTTTATATATTTTAAGTATTCTGTCTCACCCTCAGTTGATAAGAATAGATTATCTCTTGATTCATGATCATCTTTAACAAATGAGTAAGATGACATTGTAACACTATTAGTCCATTTTAATGTACTAATATGTCCGTCTTTATCATAAGCTAATCCTTTATAATTACTTTCATCTCCACCAAGTGGCATACCTTTATTGTAACCTATTGTTGTAAATAGATTATTGAATGCCGCTCTTTCTGAATCATATTCAAGAGCATTTGAATCTATCTTATAATTATCATTAAATGAATTATCAGAATTTAAATTCTTTCTTCCTGAATATGTTGGTGTTGATTGATAAGTAATACCATTATATCTAAACTCTAGATAATACTGTCTGTGATTGCTTTTTCCTTTTTCATAAATCTTATAAGTTGGATCTCTAAATGTACCTTTGTCAAATGACTCTAACTCAAATTCATAGTAACCACTTTCATCAGTTTGTACACTTCGTGTAAAGTTATTACCATCTGAAGTAGATAAATCGTGAAGAGTTACCCAAATATCTTTAATTGGAGCATCTCCAGTCATTAATCCATCTTTATTTTCATCATCAAATACATATCCAGAAATTACAAGTTCTTTTAATTGAACAAATTCTGAGTTAGTATTACTTAAATCTTCTGCTTTACCAGTTTTAGAAATCTCACTACCATTAGATTTTGATTTAACACCTGGATGATCAGCGTTTACACTTTGATCATGATGAATTCTATATCTAGAACGTAGATTACCATGTGAATCTACATACCAAATTTTCTCTACCCAATTATATAAGGCTTCTTCAAATTTAATTGTATTCTCTACATCAAACAAATACATATTTGTTTTTGTTACTTTATATTGTACTGTAGTTGTATATGTATCACCATACCAAACTGTAAATCCTGTTAATCCATTATCTGTTCCAGCAACAAGTTCTAGTCCATCTTCATTTTCATCAGTTAGTTCTACATCATAAATATAGTCATATTGGGCTCTCTTATATTTATTGACATGTTTTGTTAATTTAAACTCTATCTGATAAGTAATTATATCGCCTTTTTCCAAAACTACTGGGCTATAGTATTTTTCTGAGTTAGACATCTCACTTCTATTATAAGTGCTTATAGACCCATCTTTACCACTTTCTACCTGTGTAATATATTTTTTCAAAACACCTTCGGCTTTTTCTTTTTCTGGTGGTGGTGGTGGTGGTACTTCTACTCCAACCTCTACCCAATCTTCATCTTCCCCAGTTATAGTCTTATCTCCTAATTGAGCTTCCATAGATACATAGTTTTTATATTTATCATGAAATTGATAATTTTCTCCAGAATTTATTTTGTCTAACACATCTGGTGAAAACTCTATTTCGCCTTCATCATCTCCACTACCAACTAAACTAACATTATTATTATATGTACTTAAAGTTAGTGTGTAATCTTTAGATTCGCCAGGAGCCAATGAATCTGTTAATGTATATGTCGTTCCTGATCCAGTCCAACCATTTCCAGAAACAAACTCAAGTCCATTATCTCCCTTATCATCAAATGTATCTGTTAATGTGAAATATGCTGTATTTTCTTTATGTGAATTTGTTACTCTAATAGTATAAGTAACTTGATCTTTATCAAAATCTTTTTTTACTGCACTATCGTATTTTTGAGATGCAGACCAATCAGCACGGTCTTCACTGATAAACTTTTGAACTTTAACAGTTCCACCTTCACCTTCCATACCCCAGCATAAACCAGAGCTTTGCATACTTCCACCTTTTAAGATAATAACTCTAGCAGAATAATATTTATCTGCTGTTCCGTTTAGTGCGGCTGTTCCATAGGCAGTTGCATCACCGACATTGTTATTAACATATGTACCAGCATCATATCCAAGTTGATTTAATATATAGTTGATTTTTTGTCCATCTGTACCAGAATAATCTGAATGTGGATCATTTTCTTGGTATAGAGCACAATAGTATGCTAAAGCACCAACATACAAGTTATTTGTTACTACCTGTCGACCATCTTGGTATAATGTACATGGTTCATCTGCATAGATATCAAGTACACAATAAGGACTAAATAATCCGCCAGTTGCATATGCTGAACGGTGGCAGCACAAGTATCTTGAACAAGCTTGTCTAACAAGGTCTTCATGATTTGAATACTCATCAAAATTTAATGCTAAACAATCATTAACTGAATACTCCATTATTTGCTCATATGTTACACATTGAGAATGTATAAAATCATATGCAGAAAGTGCATTAGAGACTTGAGGTAAGAATATTATTGCTAATGCTATTAAAATAGCTATTATTAATTTATATTTTAAATTATTAATCTTCATAACTCCTACCTCCTTATCTATAAAATTTCTTTCTAAATATTAATCTACTAGCAAGTGCTATTCCGATTATAGAAAGTACTGAAATTGCTATTAATATTCTATTTACAGCAACACCTGTTGAAACAGTTATTAATAGAATTACTTTATCAAAATCATCTTCTAAATCACTCTTATTACCTACAGTAGAGTCTACATCAACTAAACCAGATTCATTTGTTGATTCTAATATTTCTGCTGTATTTTCTATTGAATTTGTTCTTATTGAATCTACAGTTTTTGTTAAATATAGTGTAGTTTCTATTTCTTTTCCACTTGGAATTGTTCTATCAGCAAATCCTGTATAAATAAGTTCATTTCCTTTTAAACTCCAATTTGGATTTTTAGATTGATCAAATGTTAATCCCTCAGGCAAATAATCAACAATACGATTTGCGTATCCATCAATTTGGCCTTCATTTTTAACAACTATTTTATATTCAACCTCTATATTTGAGTTTTCAAATAATTTTGAATGTATTTCAACTTTAGCAATTGAATCTGATCTTTTGAATTCTGTAACTTGTTTTCCTTTTGCGTTTGTAACAGTTACACTTGAAATATATTTTTCAATTGCTAAGTCAAATCCGTTTATTCTATATAATCCCAAATTAACGTTGCTCTTTGACATATTTGAAATTGTTATTACATCTGTCATAGCAACTTTAGAATTATCATTTAATCTCTTTGATGTTGCATCTGAACTTTCTAATGATTTAGCTGATGCAACTTTATAAGTTGTTACATTGTAAATGCTTGAGTCATATCCAAAAACAATTACATATTCGCCTGGCTCAACGTTAACAATCTTGTATTCACCTTTCTCATTTGTAACTGCTGTTGCCTTACATTCTTCTGTTTTTCCAGAATCATTTACTTTATAAGCAAAAACTCCTACACCATAAATTGGTTCTTCATCATTTTCTTTAATACCATTTTTGTTTTTATCTTCCCAAGCAGAACCAGAAATAG
>Ga0247609_10007185_pt1 | contig 10628 bp, 1 predicted proteins | sample 172DNAGHGlowgp2_FD_193487 | JGI IMG/M metagenome (GOLD analysis project Ga0247609, IMG submission 193487) | Sheep rumen microbial communities from Palmerston North, Manawatu-Wanganui, New Zealand - 1728 DNA GHGlow gp2 | ecosystem: Host-associated > Mammals > Digestive system > Stomach > Rumen ...
GGTTTGGGGATGGGGGGTTGGGGATTGGGGATTGGGCCCAATCCCCAATCCCCAATCCCCAATCCCCAATCCCCAATCCCCAATCCCCAATTTGTAAATTTTATTATTTTTTTTAATAGAATTATTAATATAATATTATAAAAATAAATAATAAAATAGGTAATATATTTTAATGTATTGTATTGATAATATAAATTGCTTGCGTTATTTAATTAACTAAAAATATAAATTATAAATCTATATGCAAATAAGATTTTTTTTGAAGGTGTTAGAGTTTATAAAGCATTTTTTATTACTATCTCTATTAGTTTATTCCATAGATGGCCTTCCCATAATTAGGCAATCAAAAGATTTATCAGATTTTATCAAAAAATCAAAGAATGAGATCAATTACTTTTTTTATGAAAAAGAAATAAAAGTATCTCCTCTAGAAATACAAATAGAAGCCCAAATAAGCAAAAAGCAAAATAAATTCGGCTATTTTATAGAAATAATCTTTGCTAAAATTTTAAATAAAGAAAATTTTGATGAAGATGAATTGCATAAAAATTCATATATTATGAGATTTACTCTATCTAATGATGTGGAGGGAAAAGATTTTCTTCAAATTATAAAATGCATTGATGAAGCCAAAAAATGCTTAGGTAATGAAACCCGTAAAATAAAACTGAATTTGCTAAAATCAATAAGTTATGAAGATATTTATTATGATTTATTTATCGTTATTGATGATTATGGATTTAAAATTATTTCAAAAAATGTCATTGTTTTCGAAGAAAAAATTAAGCTTAAAAATTATTTTGGAGAAGAATTTTATGCTAAAGTAGTGCATTCAAAGGAAGGAATATCTTTTAATAAATTCCTATTTAAAATTTCTTCAAATAAAACAAAAGAGCTTCGATTTCTAGAAGAAGAAAAAAATAATGAAGAAAATGAAGGGGGCAAATTTGATTATTTAGAGATGGATCCTTTAAATATAGTAACTGAGCCAAATTATCTAAGAGAAGGGGATATTTATGCTATTCCTTCTGTAATAATAAATCCAAAGGATGAAAAAGGAAATTTCCCTTCAGATATAAAAAATGGTTCTTTATGGAAAATAAACAATTTAAAAAAATTACTGAATGTAACACACAGTAGAGATGCTGATTTTAAATATGAAGCAATATTTAAAAAGAATCAACTAGTATTTTCTTTTGAAACAAAAATTCCTGGAGAATTGTATTTAACTTCGAAATATTTTAAATCTATTGATAAATTTATAATAAAAATAAAAAATGGTGTTATTGTGCCTGAAAACTCTAGAGTCTTAAGAATTAAAAATGAATTAATGCCTGAAAATTATATTAAATTTAATATAATTCTTAAAGATAAATATGAGAAACCAATCCAATTCTTAGAACAATCAGATATTGATGAACTTGAAATGAAAATTAAATATCCAAACAATGATACCAAAATTGAAGATATGGAATTTGAATTTGATCCTGAATCAAATGGTTTTATATTGAATAAAACATTAACCATGCCTGGAGAAACAACATTCCTATTTAGTTTTAATAATCAAAGCATCGATTGTGATAATTGTACATTTAATCTCGAATATGGTGAATTTGATTTAAATAGTAGTAATGTAACATATACTAAAGAAATAGAGCTCGGAGAAAATATAAATTTATCATTTTCACCTAAAGATAAATATAATAATACTATCCCAGCAAAAGAAATACTTGATAAATTAGAAATAAATTGTACAATTAATACAATTAATAATAGCACAATAATAAAAATAAATTCCTCTTTAAATGAAGAAAATAATATGATAGAATTAACTAATGGCGAAATAATAACTCAACCCGGAAATTTATCTTTATTCATTATATATGATGACCAAAAAATAGAATATCAAATTAATATCATTGAAAAAACTATATTAAATGAGACTAAATTTTATCTCATAGCCAATACGTCAATAGAGGAGATAATAAATAATAATAGTATAGTAACTTTAGATGTTAACGATGATTTTGAAATTTTAGTAAATTTAGTAAATTTTTATGGGAATGAACTTCAAATTGAAGATGATTCAACTATAATAACTGAAGCTAAACTTTATGGAAATGATATGGATATCATATTTTTAAATAAAACACGAAAAGATAATAAATTTTATCTAACAATTCATGAAAATAATACAGAAGATTTTAGATATTTAGTCTCAGGAGAAAATTATACTATACAAATACAATTATTAAAAGATAACGAAACAATAGATTTTTATTTTGGTGTTAATTTAACTTCCCCTGAAAATGATGAAGGTTATGGAAATGGTATATATAATATTAGTCATTTTATTATTGAGCCAAATGAAACTCTAATTAATATGTCTGCAGGAGTAAAATATTCATTTATTTTACAAGTAAAAACAGAAAAAGATTTATTATATCATAGAGAATTAGATATTAATAATCATTTAAACTATAGTTTATCTTTAGAAGATAAAAGCTTCATTTTTAATGTTTCAAACAATGATTCAAAATTAGGTATATTTTTAATAGAAATATATAGTACAATTCAAGGTGAAAATGACTTAACTTTAGTATTTGATGAAAAGAATTTGACAACTATATTAATTAAAATTGGCTCAAGCAACTTGCCAAGTGCTAAAAATAGTGAAATTGTAAATTATACAAAAGAAATAAGCCAAGATATTGAGCCTATTATAATATCTATAATATTAAGAGATGACTATAATAATGAATTTATTGATAAAAAAGATATAATGTTTAAAAAACAACTATTTGTTTTGATTGGTGATGAAAAACCAGAACAAAATATTGAAATGGGCCCAGATAATAAAACATTTATTCTAAATTTTGTTTCTGATTATCATAAAGAATTATTAAATCTAACTATTGCATTTAATAATTCAAATGATTTAATTGAAATTGCTAATAATATTATTGTTACTTTAAAAGTTAAGGAATTTTTAGAGCCAGAATCATTGGTAATTCCTATTCAATATAAACCTGGAAAAATTTTCTTATATAGGATAGAAAAAAAAGTTGAGATAGAATTTGAAATAGAAGATGAAAAAGAAAAGAAAAAAAGTTCATTAATGTCCAATGGAAATTTTTTTTTATATATAAGAGATATAAATTATGAAAAAGGGGAAAATAATACAAAAATCGCATTATATACTGGATATTTAGCAATTTTAGCTTTAACAAATAAAAATGAAACTTTAGATGAACAATATTTTATATATGATAAAAATTTGATTGATATTTATAATCAAACTAAAAATGGAAGTGAAGTAAATTCTTTCCTACCTTTAATTGAAAATACAAACGAAACTATAGGCTTTATAAAAATTCAATTTTATGAGAATGGTAATATTAAACAAATATATTATCCTAAAATAAAGAATTTTAGTATGCTAAGTTTGGAATATATAAATGAATTAGCAGGACTAATTATTCCTAAAATATCTTCCCACTTATTTATAGATGATATTTATAAAAAATTAGATGAAATTTTAAAAGATAATAAAATAAAAACTTCGAATGATGATTCTCAAAAAGAAGGGAGAATGCGCTTTATAAGAAGACTTTCTGAACTAACTCCAAAAAATAGAAAAAAAATTTCGAAAAAAAGAAAATCTGTAATGAGAATATTAGATGAAAATTCCACTACTGAAAATTTGTTCGAAACAGAAATTTTACCCAGTGAAAAAGATATAGACATTCAACTTAGGCAAATTGAGAAAAATAATGATAATTCTAATAATATAACCCTGGTAAGTTATGAAGATGTCTATAATGAAAAAGCCAAATTAATAGGAAGTTTAGATAATAAAGAAGTCTATACAAAGATAAATGACAAAGGAATGATTAGTTCTATTTATGAATCTCAAATTACAGAGATGGTGAGTAACGTTAAAAATGAAGCTCAAGATAAATATATCAAAGATACTGCATATGCTAATACAACTTTTGATGAAGAAATTTTCAAAATAGAAAATGAAACAGAAATTCAAGATAGCCTAACAATCAAATTAAATAGTATGAATAGTAATAATACTAATTTAATTAATCTTATGGATGATTTTTCAGATGATAATGGAACATTAATAGAATATTTTAGTAGCATTGAATATGAACTATTTAATGATAGTGTATATGAAAATTATTTGCTTGAAGAAATGGGAACTGAATATTTAGATAGTTTAAATATATCAAATCTTTCAATGATTATAGAAGATTATGAAGACAATACAAATTCATTAAGAGAATTATTGTCTTATTCAGACTATCCTTATTACGGCCAAGATATTACAAGAAATATAAAAGATGTTTATAACAAAGAAATTCTTGGAATGACTATAAAAAAATATGTAGAAACTTCAGTTTATCCACATAATGGTATAACCACAATTGATAATGTTTTCGTTATTGGTTCTCAAAAAAGGTCGATTTCTAAAAAATCTATCCATTCTAATAATCATATTTTAATAAAAAATAAAAATTCTATGACTAATCAGTTGGTTATCTACCTTTCTAACATTAATTTAAAATATGAGCAATTTAAAGATAATATCAGGGAATTATATGATAAATATAAAAGAAATATAAATGATTTAGGAATGGAATTCAATTCACTTAATAAATCCTTTGATTGGTTTAAATCGAAGTTTGAAGGTTCAAGGAATGAATTATCGGAAGTTCTAAAAGATAATTTTAATTCAATAGAAGTTACCATTTCAAGTTTAGATAATACTTTTGATGAATTATATGAGCAAATTGCAAAAAATCTATATGATGCTAATGACTATTTCTATGATAAAATCAGAATTTTATATCTTTCATGGAAAGACTTTGCAGAAAAAGCTAGAGAAAAAATATTATCTCCTGAAATAAGATATGATGACCTATTAATAATCTATGAAATATGTGATGATTTAGAATCTAAATATTCTGAGATAAAAAAAAAAATTCTTGAAATTTTAGAGCAATCTATTGATAATATTAATAATTATATTCGATCTTTTTTTTCAGGGATTATATATAATAATAATTTTTATAGAAAAGAATTTAAAATAAAAGGGAAAAATATAATAGAAGAGATTGAAAATAGTTTTTATGAAAATCTTGATTCGACTATGATAAATTTTCTATCTAAAATAAGACAATATTTTTCTGGCTCCGAAATGTCATCATTTATAACAAGAATAGATAATATTAACAAAGATAGCTTTTATATTAATATAGAAGATAAGTTAAATGATTTAGAAAATATATTAGAGAAAAATATTTATGAACTCAAGGAAGAAAAGATAAATGAATTGAATGAAAATAGACCTTCTTATATTTCTGGAATAACTTCAATGAAAAAAGATCTTGATTATGTCTATGATAAAATAAACCATGATTTTTTTGATTTTTATAAATATATAAGTGATGAATTATATTCTAGACTTAAAAATGTGAAATATTCTTTATTTGATGATCTTGTTGAAATTAAAAATAAATTAAGTAATTATTCAGATTCAATGTTTAAATATATGAATCTCTCAGTTGAAGATTTGGATAATTATAATGTTGATAGCATTAAAGAAAATTTCATACTTATTTTAAAAGATTATAATAAGACTTTATCCGATTATGCATATGGAATGAATGATAATTTTTTAAGAAGAAGATTTTCTTTATTTGATTTTGGAGAGTATATAGATAAAATGGAAAATAATTTACAAGAATTTATAAAAACAATGAATATTAGTACCGATAATTATTTGGAACCTCCAAAAAATTTAATAGATGCACTAGATTTTTATTTTATACTATTAAATAAAACTTATGAAAAGATGACAAATATACAATCTAATTTTGAGGAAACGTTAATGCGATACTTTTTCATTAATATATTTATATCAATTCAAAACTATTTAATGAATTTTGTTACAAAAGATTTTGAAGGTCAATTATCTTTAATTAATAATAAAACTAGCTTTTTTTATAGTGAAACTATGGTTAATGAAAGAGAACTATTTAACAAAATATACGAAGATTGCAAAAATAATGCAGGAAATATTATCATAAATAAGTTTACAAGACTTTATAATACTGAATCAATTAAAGAAAACTTTTATGATTTTAATAGTGCATTAAATAGATTAGAATCTTTAGGAAAATATTCAGAAATGAAAGATTCTCTGAAAGAAAAAATAAATAATACATATAATCCTAATAATGCTATAATATATCAAAATGAATCAGAAAAAATTGAATATTTAATTAATTATAATTTCATTAAAACTTTAATGAATTATACAAATTCATTTGCAGAAAATTTAAATAATATTTTGAATGATGAAGATAAAAAAGATTTTATAATTGATGAAAAATACTTTGATTATATAGAAGAATTATATGACAAAAATAAAATAGAAAAGATAAAAGAAAGCATATTTAATTATAATAATAATTATCAAGAAAAGTCTAATGCAATATATGATATTCTTGATATAAAAATCCAATCCTTTTTATCTTCATATGAGTTAAATTATAGCGAAATAGCAACAGAATATACAAAGATAATTGAGTGGGATGATATCACATTTATTGATTATCTTACAAATTATTTAAATGGAATAGTAGATTCAATTTATTCTTTAATTGATGAATATGCAAAAAATTTATATTCTAGTTTGAAATATCCTTATAATTTTGAAAATTCAGGCTTTCAAAAAATAAAAAGTTATTTCGAAAATTTAAAAAATGAAATTATTAATGAATTTACTTTTTCTATTGAAGAATTTGAAAATAATTTTAAAAAGAGAAATAATGAAATATTAATAGAAAGAAAAAATGATTTTCTTAATATTCTTAAACCTAATAATAGTAATGAAAATGATTTTGAGGTTGAGATTGGAAAAAATAAATTTAATACCTATAATTATATTATAAATAAAATGAATGAAATTGATGACTTATATAAGATAAATGAACTTATTGAAATATCTAATGCTGATCTTACTCAATTTAAAAGTGAAATAGAAAAAATTTATAAAAATCATTCTCAAATTATTTCAGAAAAATTGTCTGAAGAAACAGAAAATTTTTTGAATTCTTTTGAAAAGAATAAAAGTAATGATTTTCTAACAATAGTTAGAATTTCAATTGCGAATAATGTAAAGAAGAATTATAAATCATGTTATGACATTAGAGGGTTATTTTTAAGTCAAATAACAGTATTAGATGAACAAAATCTTCAGGCTTATAAAAGTTATAATTATACAATGAGTATAATTGAAGAAAGGTGTAAAGTTAATGGAGTATTAGATGAAGAAAATTGCATTTATGATTTATCAGATATAGAGCCTTTTGAATATGAAGAATTAAGACCAATATATGATGAATGTATGAATAAGGGTGTCAATACTCATTATCTTGGTTATTCTTATTTAGAGTCTTCTGAGGATTTTGATTTATCAACTATTACATCAATTTTTAATAAAATAAAAAAAAAAATAAAAAAATATATCTCTTTTGAAAAAATAATTACAAACTATATTTATAATAAATACAACATAAATTGGTATAAGAAAAATAAAATAAATTTAAATATAACAGAATTAAATGAAATAATTCAATTTGAAAATCATAACCTTGAAACTAATTATATTGAATTTATAAGAGAAAAGTTTTTATCACTATTTGTAGATATTTATTATGTGGAATATGGAAATAGTAAATTTAACAATATAAAATCTGATAATTTATTATTATTAAGCCAATTAAAAAAAACATTTTATCAAAATATCTTTATTAATGGATATGGATATAAAGAACATAAAAATTATTATTTGGAAATTCTGCCAAAAATCAAATCATTAGACCCTTTTCTTAAAGAAAAATTGTCTAATTTTACTAATGAAGTTGATGAAAAACAAAATTCTTTTTTCCAAAATTGGGAAGAAAAATTAAATACTTATATATCAAATTATTTTAATACTGATAAAATAAATATAAAAATATTAAATAATTTCTATAGATTAGTAAAAAAAAATTTTATTGATGAATGGAATATGTCTTATATTCAAGAAAATTTTGATATTATTATGAATAATACTTTATTCAATGCTAATTTCACTCAATATATATTATTTAGTTATTATAAAGAATACAAAATTTCTAGTTCAAGTATTATTGATGAAGAAGGAACTAAAGATGATGAAAATAATTTGCAAACTCAAATAAATGATATTTTAGATAAGATAGAAAGTAAATACATTTATAGTGAAAAAGCTATGGAGCTTTTAAATTCTTTTAAAACTAAAGATACTATTGATTTTAATCAAAATACTAATATTGATACTAATGATGCCTATACCCTCAACAAATTAAATGATTTTGTATATAGTTTTATCGATGAATGTCCAAGAGCATATAATTTAACTATTTTAGATTCAATTTATAATAAAACTATTAAAGCACAAAATGACTCTGAATTTGATTCAAATGAATTTGATAAATTTTTTGAAAATTTTGTAAAAGATAATGATAATACATTTAAACAAATTATAAATGAAACAAATCAAATTTATAAAAAAATAAATCCACTTTTATCTGAAGTAGAAGAAACACTTATAGAAGGAATAAATGAAGCTTGTAGAAATATGATTGGCTATACAATGATTGATGGCTTTAATTATGTTGAAGAGCCTTGCAAAGGACTTGAATGTTCTTATAAAGCAAATTTACCTAAATTTAGTGATATTATTAATAATGGAAGAAGACTTGAAGAAAAAGATTATATTAAAGATTTAAAAAAAGCAATATCAAACATGAAAGAAAAAATTCATAATTCTAAAGATTTCAAACTTAAATTTTCAGAAGATAAATCATATAATAAAAGAAAATTAGAATTTACAACTTTTGAGCTAAATACACCATATACACAAAGAAGTGGAGCAAGAGATGAATCTCATGTAAACATAACTTTATCTTATTTAAAGAATAATCTTGAAAAAATTATAGATGAATTATATGATATAGTAAAACAATTACGAGCGATAGATTATACTTTTTTTTATAGTCGTTTAGAGGAATTAAGGGAAACAACTTTAACTTTTATAAATGGATATTCAAAACAAAGTGTGGATATAGATAAATTTAATGAATTGAAAAATTATCTAACTAAAACTTTTAACAAAATTAGTAATTATATCACTAAAAGGGCAAATACTATAATTTCAAATCATAAAAAAGCTATAAATAAATTAAAGGATCAATATTTATATTTTTCTTTATTAAAAGATTATATATATGATTTTACTTTAATTTATTATCGTAATCTAAATGATATTATAAGTACAAAATCTGTAAGTTACAGAGAAGATGAAAAATATAATACCAAAATTGATGAAACACAATTAGAAAATGACATGAAATCAAATTCCGAAATGTTGTATAGTATTTCACAAAAATTTTTAACTTTAATTTCAACTATAAAAAAAGAAAGTTTAGGGGAAGAGAGAAAATTAGAAGAAGATGATGATGAAAATGATACTTTTGATTTGGGTAATGATGATTTTGGTGATTATGATGAAAATCCGGATGGTAGTCTTAAAAAGGGTTTCATACCTATAGAAAGTGATGATGATGATGATGAGAATGATGATAATGAAAAAAAAAGTTTAGAGGACAAATTGGATGATGCAGAAATTGAAATTGAAACTGAGATTAAAATTGAATTTAAAAGTTGGACTGAGATCTATTTCTCTTCAAAAACTTCTGGAACGAAAGAATGGGGATGGGATGATCATTTTGGTTGGCAATTTCCTTTAGCTTTTCCAGGACTTCCTTTGTTCCAATTTAGATGCGGATTTAAGTTTGAAATATATATAAAACTTGTATTTGGATTAGAATTAATATTCAATAAAAAAGAAGATGGATTTTCATTTGATTTTAGAGTATTACTAGATTTTTCTCTTGGAGTAAAAGTTAATGTGATAGCTGAAGTAGGAGTATATGCAGGAATTGCAAGTATATCTGGAGGTATTGAAGGATCCATTTTTGATGCTAGAGCAGGAATCAGATTATATAATAGTTTTAAGGATAGTTATACAGATTTATATATTTACCTTATATTAAATGCATTTCAATTTTCAATTTTTGTTAAAGGAGAAGTAAAGATTGCATTTTGGAAAGTCAAAGTAACACTTTTTGAAAGAGATTTTGCCTTAATAAAAGATGATCTATTAAATTGCAAGTATTATATAAGATTCAATTGGTTTAAAGAATGGAGTGAACCAATTAGCAAATGTGAATGAAATTTTTTAAATTGGTATTAATTATTAAATATTATTAAATTAAATAAAAAATTTATATTAAAAAAAATGAAAAAGTGTTATTATTATTTTAAAAATTTTAATTAAATATAATTATTTTTCTTATTGTGAAAAAAATAAAAAATTATTTTATAATTTAAATTTAATTTAATTTAATTAATATATTTTAATTAAAATTAAATTAAATGGGGATTGGGGATTGGGGATTGGGGATTGGGGATTGGGGATTGGGGATTGGGCCCAATCCCCAATCCCCAATCCCCAAACCCCAATC
>Ga0247609_10007186_pt1 | contig 10628 bp, 11 predicted proteins | sample 172DNAGHGlowgp2_FD_193487 | JGI IMG/M metagenome (GOLD analysis project Ga0247609, IMG submission 193487) | Sheep rumen microbial communities from Palmerston North, Manawatu-Wanganui, New Zealand - 1728 DNA GHGlow gp2 | ecosystem: Host-associated > Mammals > Digestive system > Stomach > Rumen ...
GTTTTGTAGCCTTACCTACACATACTACTAATACACCAGTAACTTCTTTATCCAGTGTACCTGTATGTCCTATTTTCTTTATACCTAATTTCTTTCTAAGAATACCTATACAATCAAAGCTAGTGATTCCTTTAGGTTTATTAATTACTAATATTCCATCCATTATTTAAAGTAGACAATGGTTGCACCATTAAGTCCTTCTCCTTGTTCACCATATCTGTAAGATTTAACAAACTTATTATTTTTTAAATAATCCCATACAAGCTTTCTTATTGTTCCTGTACCAAAACCATGAACAATAGTACAATTAGGTATTTTAGCACATACACAGTCATCTATATATTTATCAAGTGCTATATAAGCATCTTCATATCTATATCCTCTTAAATCTAGTTTTGTGGATACTGATTTAAATACTTTATCAGTATATTTTTTAGGTTTTGCTTCTTTTTTAACTTCTGTATAAGCATATTTAAGCTCACTAATCTTAAATTCTTTTTCAAAATTACCAAATCTAACCTTATATTTATCACCTTTTATACCTGTGATTTCACCATTACAGTTATAATTGATAATTAATACAGTATCTCCTACTTTAAGTTCTTTAATATTTAAATTAACTTCTTGTTCTGTTTTTAAGCTATTAATTTTATGTTTAACAACAGCTACATCATTTAATTTAGTTTGTTCATTAAGAAGGTTTTCTACATCCTTCATTAATTCACTTGCTTTTTCTTTAGCTTCTACATATATATTATTAGCATCATCTTTAGCTTTCTTAATAATTTGTTCTCTTTTAGCTTCTAATGCTTTTAATTCTTCTTGATATTTTATCTTTTCTTTAACTATATCATTCTTTAACGATTCGTTTTCTTCAATTAGCTTATTTAAATACAATCCTTTTTCTTCTATATTTTTCATAAGTAGTGAACTACTATTATCTTGATATAGATAATTTGAAGCATCATTAATGATATTTTCATCTAATCCTAAATGCTTACTAATTAAGAAGGCATTTGATTTACCTGATATACCTAATAGTAATCTATATGTAGGCATATAAGTTTCTTCGTTAAATTCCATAGATGCATTAATTATTTCATCATTTTCATATCCATATTCTTTAATTGATGGATAGTGAGTTGTGATAATTGTTCTTGCATTTTTAGACATAAAATAATTAAGAAGTGATATTGCTAAAGCTGAACCTTCAACAGGATCAGTTCCACCACCTAATTCATCTAATAAGACTAAAGAATTACTAGTTATATTCTTTTGAATAAAGACTATTTTTTTCATATGGCTTGAGAAAGTTGATAGGCTTTGTTCTATGGATTGTTCATCTCCAATATCAGAGAATACATTGTCAAAAACGGCTATTTTAGCGCATTTTACTGGGATTAGTATCCCAGCTTGAGCCATTAGAGTTAAAAGCCCTACAGTTTTAATTGATACTGTTTTACCACCAGTATTAGGACCAGTTATAATAATAGTTTTATATTTCTTTCCTAAACTTATATTTAGTGGTACTGCTTTAGATCTATCAAGTAAAGGGTGTATTGCATTAACAAACTCAAAATAGCCTTCATTATTTAATTCAGGCTTATTAAAATCTTTACCATATTTAGCTTTACTACTAATTAAATCTAAGTAAGTTATATTTTCAATATTGTATTCTAATTCAGATGCATATGAACCAATATTGCTTGATAACATCTTTAATATCTTATTGATTTCTTCTTTTTCTTTATTTTGTTCACTTAAAAGTTCATTATTAATTTCGTAAGTTGCTTGTGGTTCAATATAAATAGTTTGACCTGTTGCTGATTGATCATGAATAATACCTTTTAAAGTATTTTTATATTCTTGTTTAACTTGAAGACATAATCTATCATTTCTAATAACTATATTACTATCTGTAAGCATATCTCTTTTAGAAGATACTATTTCTTGAAGTTTATTTTTAAGTTTTACTTCTAGTAATTTAATTTGCCTTCTAATTTTAACTAAATCTAAGCTTGCATTATCACTAATTGTTAAATCAGGTAATATACATCTATCAATTTCTTTATTTAAATTATCTAATTCAATTAATGAATCGATGTATTTTGTAAGTATGCCAAAATCAAATTGATTAGATAAATTAGTTTTAGTTCTTTTAATTGATTTTGTTGTTTTAACTAGTTCATTAATTAGATTAATTTCACTAATTGATAATGTACCACCTTTTTTAGAAACTTCTACATACTTAAAAACATCCTCTTTTAAGCCAAAAGGAAGTTCACCAAATTTTATGATGAAATCACGCATTAAAGATGTTTCATCTAACATATTTTGTATTAAATTTAAGTCATTTAAGGGTTTTATTTCATCCACTAGAGCTTTTGTTCTATCTAGACTAGTTAAAGCCTTAATTTTGTCTAAAACCTTCTTGAATTCTAAAGTTTCTAATTCATAATACATATTAATCACCATATTTTTATCCTTATCTTTTATTTTATCAAAATAAATGATAAAATTAAATAGGTGATATATATGTACGTTATTTTAATTGATAAATTGTATATTAATAGACTAAAAAATATGTTTATAGACTTTTTAGTATCTACTTCTAACCCTTATATTGCCTTTAAAGCAAGCTATGGAGGTATATCTATTGAATGTTATACAACTGGTAAAGTTGTTTTTAAGGGTGATGATGAATCTTTAATTAAAAAAATGCTTGAAAAAATTGATTTCAATTATGAAATAACAAAATCACCTGATAAACAAGAAATAGAATATATGACTTCTATTGGTAGCGATGAAGTTGGTACAGGTGATCTATTTGGACCTGTAGTAATTTGTTCATTCTATTTAGATAGTAAGGATAGTGATTATTTCTTATCTTTAGGTATTACTGATAGTAAGAAATTAACTGATGATAAAATAAGAAAAATTGGTGAGAAATTAAAGGACTATACTTATAATGTAGTCTTAATCAATAATGAGAAATATAATGAGTTAATCGATAAAGGTTATAACATGAACGAAATTAAAGCAATAGCGCATAACAAAGCGATTATCTCTACCATTAATGATATAGAAAAAAAGGTTCCTGTAATACTTGATGAGTTTGTTAGTGAAGATAATTATTACAAGTATTTACATGGAGTAAAACTAGTATATGATGAAATAGTTTTTAGAACAAAAGCTGAAAGCAAATACTTATCAGTTGCTTGTGCTTCTGTAATGGCTAGATATATCTTCTTACTTGAAATGGATAAATTAAGTAAAAAATTAGGCTTTGAAATACCTAAAGGTGCAGGTATTAAAGCTGATGATGCATTAAAGAAACTAAATAAAGAAGATTACATCCATTATGTTAAGTTAAACTTCAAAAACCTTGAAAAATAGTCATATTGTTTAATTTGTATATTTATTATATAATTAAATAAAGGAGTGATGTATATGAAAGAAGCTTCACAAAAAAGACGTTATAAAAGTATAATTATAACAATTGGCTTACTTACACTAATGATTTTTTCCGTTATGTGTATAGTTGCCATTACTGGTTTATTTAAACCAAATGCTGTTTATGCAAAGATTATGGGTCTATTAGTAATTACAGCAGGTGCATGTCTTTCACTAAATGCTGCTACTACTATTTTAGATAAACCTAAAGAAACTGTTAGAGGAAAATATCGTCAATTAGCATTTGCTGTTGTAATAGCTACTGCTGCTTTAGTACTATTATGGTTAATTGTCTTATTCGTTGTTGATATGGGTACATTAGTTGGTCTATTAAATCAAAAGAAATATAGTGTTGGTACAGGTGCTGGACAATATGCTACATTAGAATTAGCAAAGGCTGCACGTACAGCTGATGTTGATAAACTTAGACCTCATCTATTCATTGTTGAATTAACAGTTGCGTTAACTATTTTAGTTGCTTATTTCAATTTGATTGTTACACGTAGATACGTATTAAAGAATAGATTAGTTCCAATTCAAATTTGCTTATATTTTGGAGCATTCATATTCTATATGTGGTTCTTCGTATTCTTTATTACAATTGGATTTACTTATTCAGAAAAAGGCGATACATGGTGTAAATTATTCTTAAGACCATCTTTAGGATTAGTAATTAATCCACTTGGATATACTCTTCTATTTAGTGGTATTATCATCTACTTAATTGCTAGATTTGCTTCAATTGGTAGTATGAGAAGATTTAAGAATGAAGGATTATTTGAAGAAAAACAAATTCTAAATCCTGAACCTGAGGATGAACCAGTAGCTGCTAAACCAGTTGAAGAAAAACCTGTTGAAGCTGCTCAAGTTAATGATGTTAAAGCAAGAATTCAACAATTAAAAGATCTTCATGATCAAGGTTTAATTAGTGATGAAGAATTTGAAGCAAAGAAAAAAGAAATAATTGATTCAATTTAATAAAAAATAAGCACTCGTTTGAGTGCTTTTATTTTTTTATAAGTTCACTTATTCTTTTCTTTAAAATAGATAAATCATCAGCAAGTTCATTATTTACATTCTTTAATCTAGTGATATTATTGTTTAAATCATTAATAATCTTTTCTTTATTTGAATTGATTTGATTTTTCTTAATATCTTCTTTAAAGAATCTATGAGCATAATAATTTCTACTATGTAGAGCTTTTGTTAGAGTTTCTAAGAATTCTTCTGTAAATATCTTAGTTTCTCTAGCTAGTTCTATAGAAAATCCTAGAGGTTTTCTATTTAATTCTTCATAAATCTCTTCTATAGTATCAATTTTTCTTTTAATTTCTTCATTTGATAGTTGTCTATATCTAAGTTCTTTTTCTATCTTTGAAAAAGCAATTATAGTTGATAAATTATATTCTAGTGTTTGGGCTATATGCATTATAAAGCCTATTTTTTCATATATTTCTTTATTATCTATCATATGTTTGGTTTTGTTGGCTTCTTGGACGTTGTAGAGTTACTAAATAGAATGGGGAAGTAAATATTACTTCGTTATTATCTCCATATTCAATAACTTTTATTTTATATGTTCCATAAGCTAAATCTTTAATAGGTATAAAGAATAAATCATCACTAACTTTATATCTAGCCATTAATAACGGAGCATTATCCATATATGAATATAATTCAACTATTGTATATGCATAATTTGAACTTACAGGTTGGAATAATACATTTATAAGTGCACTACCTGTAGTTACACGAATACAAGCTTTTTTAACTAATAATTCATCACTTTTTTCTTTTAAAACTAAATCATAATCATCTCTGTTAGCATAAATATAATTTAGATTAAAGATAATTGGATCAGCTATATCATCATTAAATACTATCTTTAATTTTCTTATTTGATTAGAAAAATCAATATTTATATTAAATGTGTTAATGTAGCCTTTATTGTTATCCATTTGTCATCTAAAACTTCAATTTTAGAGATTGAATCACTCTTTATAATCAAATTATATGTTGTAATGTTATAGTTTGTATCTTGATATAAAATAAATTCATCATTATCAATTTTATAATTCAAGTTTTTATCTAAATCTTTTGAATAGAAAGTAAATTCAATATTGTTTAATAATAATTTTTGATACTTATTCATTATTTCTACCTACTTTCTTTAAATATTCATTATATAATTTGATTTTATAGTTTTCACATACAGATTTAATATTAGTTTTATTTATGGTCATAAATGTTGAAAAGCTAATACATTCTAATTGTGTTTCAAGCAATTCAATATATAATCTATTACCTACTATATTACTGTTTTGCATATTGATTAAGTAATTTTCTTTTTCATCTTCAATTATCTTACCAATCTTTTCATAACATCTTGTTTTTAGATGTTGATTGTTTTCTTCATCATATTTTTTGATATCTAAAGTAAGATTCTTAATCTTATCTTTGATTTCTTTAATATGACCATCTTCTTTAACATCATAATAGCCAAATAGTTTAAAGCTGTAATCTATGATTAAATCGTATTTTTTATTCATTATTAGCTTAGTTAGATAATTTAATTCATAATCTACTGAAAACTCAAATAAAGCCTTATATTTGTTGTTTATAAGCATATTATCAATTAATTCTAAATAACAAATAGGATATGTTGAAATCATATTAAGCATTACTTGACGCTCATATTTAGATGGATTAGTGAAGTTCTTAAACATTTCTTTAATATTTAATAGGCCATTCTTTACAAATTTAATTCTAAGAATATCCATATCAGTAGCATTCTTATCATCAATTAATTCTTCTTCATCTATTTTCTTAGGGTCTATACATTTGACATTTAATTGCCTATTAATTTCATTGTAATATCTAAGAATTGTAAACATCTTTTTATTTAATAATTCTTCTAATAGTTCATATGGAATCAAGCAAATAGGAATATTATTACTATCTTGTGATTGATATCTATCGAGTGGATAGTCAAATAATTTAATATTTCTATCATTTTTCTTTATTAAGCTTATAGCATAGCTATTAGCATCCAATATTGCTTTATATAGTTTATATAAGAAATTAATATTAGATTCTTTTATTGCTTCTCTTAAAAAATCGATATATGCAACTTGCCAGTAACCTTTAACATGTCTATTATCTGTAGGCATAAATCTATATTCACCATCATTAATATTCTTTCTATGCATCTTAAGTATTAAATCTAATTCACTATCATTAATTCTATTATCATTTATTAGGGCGTTAATGGCCTTTATTGGCCATTTTTCAATGGCTAGGATATCTCTTAAGCCAAGTTGTGGAAGATAGCTTAAATTGTTTGTAATTAGGGCTAGATAAATGATTTCATCTTGATAATTCTTTATATCTGCATTGTTTAATGCATACTTTAATAAATTATTCTTAATTAAGTGATCAAATATTCTAATTGATTCACATTTAATTACATAATCAAGTAGACATCTATTCTTTTTATCTATTCCTTTAATTACACTTTCATCAAGCATTGATACATCATCTTTTCTACATGCTCTATCTAATATTTGATCATAGTTTTTATGTGTATCAATTTCACCACTTGTTAGATAATCTACACTTACATTAAAAATAGATGCGATTTTTGGCAGCATCATTATATCAGGAAATGATATGCCTTCTTCCCAGTTTTTAACTTCGTTTAAACTGCATTCTAAAAGATTGGCTAAATCATTTATAGTCATTTGGTTTTCATTTCTTAAATTTTTGATATTATTTCCAATATTAAAGCTCAAATAATATCACCACGTTTCTCTAATTTAATTATAACATAATTATTATCTAGAAAAAAAGAAAAAAGATGATTATTCATCATCTTCTTCATCTTCTTTATCACTGTTATCACTAACACTAGCATAAATTGCGTCTTTTTTCTTTTTACTTACCTTAGATATGGCATTAAAAGTATTAACTACTAGCATTAATAATCCAACAATTGTTAAACCAATACCACCAGCTGAACCCATTGTAGAAAGATTAGCTCTAAATGAGGAATAACTTGGTATTTTTTTATCATATTCTGTATTAGTGTTGTAATAATATGTGTTAGATCCTCTATCTTTTTCTTCATAGATTAGTTTATCTTTAATTCCAACATATCTTGTTTCACCATTAATATTAACTCTATAGAATACTAATTCAGTTTTAGTATCATAATCTTTTCCTTTAACGAATTTCATAGCAGGAACAAAAAGGAAAATTAGTATTGAACCAATAATGATTAGAATTACTGGAAGTATCCATTTTGCATAGAAAGTTGTTGTGATGTTATAATTATATTCTTTTTCTGCCATTATTTAGTAATCCAACTTTCGTCATGTGGATTAACCTTCCATGCTTTAAGTTTTTCTAAATCATTTTCCTTAATGTATTTTAATTCTACAGCTTCTTTAATTAAATCATCGTAGTTTGCAATAGAAACATATTTACAGTTAGCTTCTTCAAAGTTTTTGAAGCCTTCTTCTAGATTATATGTGAAGATTGATACTACACCTAAAACGTCTAAATTAGCGTCTCTAAGAGCTTTTACGCATTCAATTGAAGATCCACCAGTTGAGATTAAATCTTCAACTACAACGACTTTTTGTCCTTCTTTGTAGAATCCTTCAATTTTGTTTTCTCTACCATGACTTTTAGCACTGCTTCTTACATAACCCATTGGTAAATCTAAGATATTAGCTACAAGTGCTGCATGAGCAATACCTGCTGTTGCAGTACCCATTAGAATTTCAACTTGTGGGAATTCTTTTTTGATTGTTCTTGCAATTTCTAGTTCTACTAATTGTCTTACCATTGGATAAGATAAAACTAGTCTATTATCACAATAAATTGGTGATTTAATACCACTAGCCCATGTAAATGGTTCATCCGGTCTTAAAAATACTGCCTTAATCTTTAATAAATTCTTTTCTATATTTCCCATATTATTCACCTATAAAATCTTTCTTAATTTGTTTATATGCTTCTACTGGATTTTCAGCTCTTGTGATAGGTCTACCTACAACAATGAAGTTTGTTCCAAGTTTTCTTGCATCTTCTGGAGTTGTAATTCTTACTTGATCATCAACTGAATTAGTTTTAAGTCTTATACCTGGAGTAACAGTTAGAAAATCTCTTCCACATGCTTCCTTAATAGCCATAACTTCTAGTGGTGAGCATACTACACCATTTAAACCAGCTTCTTTTGCATTTAGAGCATGTTTAATTACCATTTTTTCCATAGTTGTTGAACATAATAATTCATTTGTTAGCATTTCTTGGCTAGTTGATGTAAGTTCTGTTACAGCAATAACACATGGTTTCTTTTCCATACCATCAAAGGCATGCATTGCTTCACTCATCATCTTAATTCCGCCTTTAGCATGTACGTTAACCATATCAATATCAAGCTTAGCTAGATTTGCCATAGCACTTTTTACAGTGTTAGGAATATCATGTAATTTTAAGTCTAGGAAGATATGATGTCCTAGCTTTTTAATATCTGTAATAATTGATGGTCCACATCCGTAAAATAGCTCCATACCTACTTTTACCCAAAGTGGTTCATCAAATTTTTTAAGAAAATCTAATGTAGTTTTCTTATCTGGAAAGTCAAGTGCTACAATTACCATTATTTATTCTCCTTCCTATGAGCATAACCGATACAATCATTAATATCTTTAAATCCGTATTCGTTTAATACTCTTGGTAAATCTTCTATTATTTCTTTACAAATATATGGATTTACTAGATTCATTGTGCCAATTGCTACTGCGCTAGCACCTGCATATAAGAATTCTAGTACATCATAAGCATCTTTAATACCACCCATACCAATAATAGGAATATTAACTGCTTCATATACTTGATAAATCATTCTAATTGCTACTGGTTTTACTGCAGGTCCTGAGAAACCTCCTGTTTTATTCTTTAGAATTGGTCTACCAGTTTTTAGATCAATTCTCATACCCATTAATGTATTAATCATAGTTAAACCATCTGCTCCACCACGTTCTGCAGCTTTAGCAATAGCTACTATATCAGTTACATTTGGACTTAATTTTACATATACTGGAACTTTAGAAGCTTCTTTTACTCTTTTTGTAACTTCATATACCATATCAGGATCAGTTCCAAGTGTTATACCACCATGTTTAACGTTAGGACAGCTAATATTAAGTTCAAGCGCATAAACATTTTTATGTGTTGAAATAATTTTAGCTACTTCTACATATTCATCTATATCATAACCAGCAATATTAGCAATAATTGGAACATCATAATTATCCCATAAAGCAAGTTTATGTTCCATTATTTCTTTAATTCCAGGATTTTGAAGTCCTATAGCATTAAGCATACCACCATAAGTTTCAGCAACTCTAGGTGTAGGATTTCCTAATCTTTCATTAATTGTTGCGGCTTTTAACATAGCACTTCCTAAAATATTTAAATCATATAAATCCTTAAATTCTTCACCAAATCCGAATGTACCACTTGCAGGCATAATTGGATTCTTTAAATCTAAGCCAGGTAATTTTACTCTTAAATTAATCATAAACTACCTCCCCTAATTTAAATATAGGACCATCTTTACATACTCTTCTTAAACCATTTTTAGTGTTTATAACACATCCATAGCATGCGCCAATTCCACAAGCCATTCTCTCTTCAAATGATAGATAGCCTTCTTTAATGTCTCTATATTTTAAATCAAGATTCTTTAAAACAATTAGTGGACCACACGCATAAATGTAATCAAAGTTTATTTTATTTTCTTTTAGATATTCTAAAACATTACCTTTATATCCAATTGAACCGTCATCTGTTGTAATAATGACATTACCATAATTATCAAATGCTTTATCTAAATAAGCTGATTCCTTATTTTGATAAGCTAGAATAATTGTTAAATTATTATCTTTTGATAATTCTTTTGCTAGATATTGCATAGGAGCAACTCCCATACCACATCCAACAATTAATACATTTTTTCCCTTAACTAAAGGATAACCATTACCTAAAGAATGTAATATATCTAATCTTTGACCTACTTGGTAAGTTGATAGGAACTTTGTTCCATTACCAATAGTTTTATATATTACTTTTAATCTATTATTTTCATAATCTGAAATAGATATAGG
>Ga0247609_10007190_pt1 | contig 10626 bp, 6 predicted proteins | sample 172DNAGHGlowgp2_FD_193487 | JGI IMG/M metagenome (GOLD analysis project Ga0247609, IMG submission 193487) | Sheep rumen microbial communities from Palmerston North, Manawatu-Wanganui, New Zealand - 1728 DNA GHGlow gp2 | ecosystem: Host-associated > Mammals > Digestive system > Stomach > Rumen ...
AGCATTGCGTTAGTTGCATAAAGTTTGGCCATAATAGGTACATTGAGCATAGGAATGCCTTCATCGTATTCCACAAAGCCGCCGCTGCCCACAATGCCAATCATGGCCGATGCCGACCATCGTTCGTTTGTATAAGCGGCGAAGAGAGCAGGCACAATAGGAGCCGAGGCCACTCCTTCGTATTTTTTCTGGAAGGGTTCGCCACTTAGGAAGACGGGCATCGATGCTTCTATGTCACGGTGCTGCCAGGGTTTCTGGAAATTGAGCGAGAGCTGCCAGCCCTGATGGCCCCATACTAGTCCCGCAGGATTGCTATAGGCAGCATCGATATCGAACGTAGCACCACGTGCCATCATACGATCGAAGGCGATGTGATAGTTGGTGTTAGTCATCAGACCACCTGCATGAGCAGCCATTGAGAAGGCGAGAAGTCCGCCCACAAGCATGTGTAATTTTTTTTTCATGTTTAAAGGTTTTTGTTTGATTCGTCGGCAAAGTTAATAAATATTTCCGAATAAACCATGCAAATAAGCAAAAAAATGATAATTTTCAGCTGGCATGAGTGTTGTGTATGAGTGTTGTCGAAACATAGTATAAACAATATGGGGTTTTGTGAAGAGTATTTCTTCCAAAACCCCATATTGTGATTTCTTGGTGAAACTCAGTGTTTAGATATCGATATCACAACCTATACCGAGAACCCGGTTGGTGCGGGTGAACGAGTCGCTTACGGTAGCAGAAATAACCTTGTCGTAAGTGCCGTAGTTAGTTTGGAAATAAGCCGCCTTGAGTTTCACTTGGTCGCTCACTTTGTAGTTGAAACCGAAGCCGAGGCTATAGCTATTGACCACAAACGACATATCGTTCATATACTCGTCGGTCAGGCCATAGCGTGTCACCTGTCCGCCAGCCGAAACAGTAAGCCGGTCGGTGATGTCCCATTCAGCACCAAGCAGATACTCCATCGAGTTGTGGTCGAGAAGGTCTTGTGAGTTATTGTACCAGTTGGCATCCTTGTCAAAATAAAGGTGGTAGCCGGCATTGAGACGAATCTCGTCTATGGGTGACCACTGGGCACCCACGGTGAGCAGGGCGGGCTGGTCTTCATTCACTTTTTCTCCGTCGCGGTATTTGTTCACGGCAGGAATCTCGCTTGCCTCATCGAGAGTCGACTCGTTCTTCATGCGAATTTGCGTTTTGAACTCATACTTGGCGGCAAAGTTGAAGCGGTTGTTGAGCTTGTAATCCACTCCGATAACGGGGGCAATGCCCAGCGAAGTCTGGTTGCAGAGCAGGTTCACGCCGTCAGCATACTTGGCCAGTCGGCTCATATTCTCCTCCGTGCTGCGAAGTTGTGCTTGTGAACCCTCAAGTTGCGTCTGCATGTTTTGCAACTGTACCTGCTGAGCTTGCAACTGTGCCTGCTGGAGCAGAAGGTTCTCAGGAGCCTGCAGGCCAGCAGCTTCATATTGTGCAATGCCTGCTGCTACTTGCTGAAGGCCTCCGTTTACCTGCTCCAACCCGTTGCTGACAGTGATGATTCCGTCGTTGACGGTGGTAAGCCCATTGGCTACAAGTGCGTTGGCTTGGGTCAAGAAGTCATTGAAGCGAAGATATCCGCCGCTTGTCTTCACCATGATATTACTGATTTTTGCCTTGTAGGTAGCATCGCCGTAGAGCAGTCGCAGACCTCCGTAAACTGAGAGTTTCTCATTGATTTTATAGGCAGTTCCGAGCTGGAAGCCAAAATAATACTGTCGTCCTTCCATGAAGCCGTTCATATCGTAGCCGCTGGCACCAGGGACGGGTTGACCTAACTGTGTTGCAAGCGCATCTAGCCCCTGTAGTTGTGCGGCAATACCGCCAACAACACTCTCAAACGAGCCCAGTCCGTCGGCATATTCACACTTGCCTCCGCCGCCAGGTACGGAGAAGTTGAACTGTACGCTCCAGTCGCCTACGTTGTAAGCTGCCTGTATGGAAGGGATACATGGAGCATCAGCGACGCCCTCATAAGTCTTGGTGATTTGTCCGTTGTTCTTTGCTCCCATGGTAAACACGGGGTTAGTAGAAGTGACGGTGCGCGTCTGATGGGCGTATTGCCAGTTTAGTCCTAGGTGGAAACCCTTAGGGAGGAAAGCCACACCGGCAGGGTTGCTGTACACACCGTCGATGGCGATGGAGGCATCGCGGGCGGGGTTGCGCAAGAAGTCAATACTCTGATTGGTGTTGGTGAGAATACCGCCAGCCAAAGCTGTTGAGGCAGCGGTGGTCAGCAGGGCGCTGACGAGGAAACATTTCTTGTGATTCATATCCTTTAAACAAATCTTAAAAATCGGTTGCAAAGTTATAAGATTTGTTCTAAAGCCTGTTGTTAAGGCACACAGTCTTAACAAACATTAAATATAATTTGCACAAATCTTGCTCAATTGTGCAGATTTGTGCAAAATAAAATAGAAGGAATATGAGAATCTATCCCTGACTTCGTTTAAAATGTAATCACTTTTTTCCTTCCGTCGATGACGTAGATGCCTTTGTGGGAGGGCTTAGTGACTTGCCGGCCTTGAAGGTCAAATGTTCTGGCAGTTTGGGGTAATGCTGCCGGCACACAGTTGATAGCAGTGGGCTGATTAAGAACAATCGAAACGTTATCGAAACCGATAACCTTCTCCGATCCGTTGTCGTTGTGCATGGCGGAAAGCATTACGGTAGTAGCCGCCTTGCCATTGCTTTCGAAGACGAGCGATGTCTGTTGCCAGGCCTCTTTGTTTTCCAGCGATGGAGCCTTCAGAATGTTCCCCCCCTCAGTCTGCACGCTAATGATGGCATCGCCGCCGAGACCGTTTTTCCATACGTCGGCCGAGAGGGTATATTTGCCTTCCGGTAAGCGCAGTTGCTGTTTCAGGGTGATAGTAGATGTGCCCCATTTCTGTCGTACCCAGTAGGTTTGCTTGCTATCGGCTGACACGTTGGGGCATGAAGCGAAAAAATTGCTGAAATAGAGGTCGCCTTCTTTCAAAGCCGAAAGATCGTTTTCGTTAGGTGATGAATAATCTATAGTCCACCCCTCCGGCTGATAGATAGCACGGTCGGCACTAACGCCGCTGCCCTGCATGGGAGTATATTTGCCCTCGAAGTCACCGTTCTGCAGGGCAGAAGGTATCTCCTGTTGCTGATACTCGATGCCCTGCAACTGGCAAATCTCTTCAAGCGTGAGGCACACATCATAGAGCCGCAAGCCATTGATGGTACCGCGGAAATCCTGATTATCGTTGGCATAGCTGCCGTCCCACCACTGCGTACGTCCCAGATAGTTGCGTGTGTCGGTACCCACCTCGTAGAGCATGTAGGCCTCGTTCTGGTTCTGTGTACCCGAAGCATCCTCCACACCATTTATATATATATGTGTAGTGCGCGAGGCTGCATCATAGCTTACGGCTAACTTATAATCCGTATTGGTCGTGAGAGTGGTCTTGCCGCTAAGCATCGTTGTGGTGCCGCCATTGAGCTTGATGCCTGCGGCCAGCGGGTTGGCTCGTAGGAACAGGCTGTTCTGGGAACCGGAGCCAAAGTCGTAGATGCGGGGCTGGCCTGTAAGACTCTTGGCATTGATGTTGACGAGGAATGTGTAGCTGCGCAGTCCCTCCAACAGCCCTTGGGGAGCCGTGCCGTACTTGTTTGTGGAAAAGCCCGTAGCAGTATTGCTGCTCAGGTCGAGCAGGTCGGATTGGGCGTATCTCAGGTTCTTTGCGATGTCGCGTGCCAGGGCTTTTACCTTGAACTCACGGTTCTTCTCGCCAATGGTGGCAATGAGCGTCGCCTCTGTATCCTGCTTCAGCGAGGCCAGTATTCCTGTGGCGGAAATGACTTTCTCGTTGGATGAAATCCAACTAACACTCTGTCCCAATGACAGAGCGGGCAATACGAGGTCGGTGCGTGTCTCTGCTGGCAGGGTGATGGCTTCGAGTGCAGCCTTGTCCAGATTTCCTTGAACATATTGCCTGGCTTCTTTCACGCGCTGTTCTACCATCATGGGCGAGTGACATACGTAGTCGACATCCATATAAAGAACAGTGTGGTTAAATGGTATCACCTCACCATTGCCATTGTCCTCGCCAAGACTCTCAACCAGTCCCCCAAGACCTTCCACCTGTATGACTTGGTCAACGAGTCCGTTGCGGTAAGTGGTCAGAGTATGACCGTCGTAGGTAAGGGAGAGAATCCATGTGGTGAGTTTGGTGGGGTGGTTGTCGCCGCTGGTGCCTGTGCTGTTTGTTGCCCAGTTGTCACTGCTGAGCAGTCGGTTTTGGCTCCGGTAGACCTTGTCGCCCAGTTGTATCTCTGGATATTGGTCGCTGCCCCTCAGTCTGTAGGTCATGGGTACGTTGCCGTCGATGGTAAAGAGAGTCCCTTCGTATTTCGATGCGTTCATGGCAAAAGCCAGCGTCATTGTCTGTTGCGTGCCAAAGCAGATGCAAGTGGGAACCTCAATGTCTGTAGGTTCTACCGTGGGTTCCTCCTGCCAGTCACAGTCGGCGTGGATGGCGGTAGGATAACCCCTGGGATAGCTCTTCTGCACCATCCAGTAGTAGTAGTCGCCCTGCATCCAGGCCACGCGCAGAGGAGAGTTCTTCGAACCGGGAATAACAAACGGGCGGGCGTTGTTCTTAGGCGAGTCCTTTGTAATCTGTTCCGAACCGGCCACCTTGCCTTCATCATCGATAGTGTATTTCCATATCTCATAGACACCGTCCTTGTTGTACTGTCCGTTCTTCGTGGGGATGGAGAGATACATTTCATTGATGTTGTCGGGGTCAATCGACATGCCACCGCTATAGCAACGCTCTGTAGAGTTCCAGTTCTGGTGGAAGGCATGTCCGGCATACTGCACCCACGTGTTCTTCCATGCCGTTCCATTCCAGCGTGCATACCAATAGACATGGGTTGTCTTCGCATCGTCGATATGCGGATAGGCAATCACAGGATGCTCCTCCTTGTCAAGAGCAATCTGCCACACCCAGTTGCGTATGTTGGCCGAGCGGTCAACGATAGTGGCTGGATAACTGTTGGCGTAGACGTCGGTCTTGTTCACGTTGAACACACCGTTATTGATGACAGAGAGCTGTTTACCGTAAAGGTCGCGCAAGATGGGGCCATTGCCTTGGTTGATGTCGATGACATTGAAGTAGAGCCAGTCGGGCATCTCGTTGTCGGGATGACCAGTGGTGTAGCTTACGTAGATTTTATCCTTGCCGTTCGACTGGTACTTGGCATAGGGACGGGCACCCGTCGACTGCACGATCTGCTTCGGTCCGAAGTCGAACTGGCAGTTGTCATTGGCATCGGGCATGGTGAGGCGTGCGATGGTTGGGTGCCAGTTGATACCGCGCCAGCAGAGGTAGATGTGCTGCGGGTCGTCGCTCAAGATGAAGGGCGAGGGATAGGTGGTGTTGTTGGCAGTTGCCAGCCGTTTTTCCTCACCCAGGTCGGTGATGTCGCCCGGCTTCTGTGAAATACGGTACCAGATGCAGGGTTCGTCGGTGTGACGTGTGTAGAAAATCATTACGCGCTCGTCGGGTAGTACGATGAAGGTGGGGTTATTGTGGTCATCGGGCTGGAAGTAGGAGCGGATGAGCACGTCGGTCTTGCGTTTTTTCAGCCAGTCGTACTGGGTTGCCTTCACGTTGCCGTGTACGTCGATGTAACCGATGTAGGTGGCATTGATGGTTCCTTGAGTGTTCTCATAATGAAGGGCGCGTGGGTCGGCAAACCAGCACCATGCTCCTTCGTCGGCTACTGTTGTCTGTGCTGCCTGTATGGTTAAGGCCGCAGTGAGTAGCATTGCGGATAGTAGTAATTTGATTTTCATAAGTATAGTAGTTGTCTAAAGTACTTCCGAAAGGATGAGCTGCGTGGCCCCGGCTCTTCCCTTTACGTAGGTCCCGGCTTTCTTTCCTGCCTCGCGCAGGAAGTCTGGGTCGCTGGCAAAGCGGTCCATCAGCCGGACAAAACCGTCGTAGTCTTGCATGTCGAAGCCTCCCCCGGCAGCCTTCAGCTCCAGTGCCTCCTGGAACTTTTCATTGTTGGGGCCGAAGATGACGGGTACGTCCCACACGGCGGCCTCCAGCACGTTATGAATGCCAACGCCGAAGCCTCCGCCGACATAGGTGACGGTGCCGTAGTGGTAGATGCTTGAGAGCAATCCGAAGCAGTCGATAATCAGTACGTCGGCCTTGGCCAGTGCCTCAGTCTGCTGCTCTGCCAGCGTATAGCGAATCACCGTCTTGCCTTTCAGCAGTGACAGGATGGACTTCAAATGATCCTCGCCAATGACATGCGGAGCGATGACGAGTTTCCAATTGGTTTGTCCGCTGAGGTAGCGGATGAAAATCTCCTCGTCGGGCGGCCAACTGCTTCCTGCCACAAACACGTTGGGGCAGCCGTCAACGAATCGCTCAACGATAGGCAGCTGCTTGGCTTGCTCTTTTATCTGCAGTACACGGTCGAAGCGGGTGTCGCCAGTGATGGTGACGTTGGTCAGTCCGATGCTGGCAAGCAGCTGACGGCTGGTCTCGTTCTGCACGTAGAAATGGGTGAAGCAGCTCAGCACCTTGCCGTACTGTCGGCCATACCAGCGGAAGAACACCTGTCCCTCGCGGAAGATGCTCGACACACTGTAGACCGGCACGCCGCGATGCTTCAGGATGTGCAGGTAGTTGTACCAGAACTCATACTTGATGAAGAAAGCCATTTCCGGCCGTATAATGCGCAGGAAACGTCGGGCATTGGTGATAGTATCGAGCGGCAGGTAGCAGATGATGTCGGCTCCGGTATAGTTCTTGCGCACCTCATAGCCTGAGGGAGAGAAGAATGTGAGCAGAATCTTCATTTCCGGATGCTGTCGTCGGAGTTCTTCCATCAATGGGCGTCCCTGCTCAAACTCGCCTAGAGAGGCGGCATGGAACCATACATAGCGGGCGTTGGGGTCTACCTTCTCTTTAAGCACGCGGAAAGCATCGCGCTCGCCACGCCACATTTTGCCCACCTTCTCGCTGAAAAGGCTGGCCACGGCAACGCCCAACTGGTAGAGATATATGATGAGATTATACATACTAAAAACGACAGGGACGCATTACCCCAGCACCTCAATCGCCCTTTTTGTTCTCTTGATGGTTTCCTCTTTGCCTAAGAAGGCGGAGATGTCGAACATGCCGGGGCCCTTGCCTTCTCCCACGAGGGCCAGACGCCAGGCGTTCATCACATTGCCCAGTTTCAGTTCCTTCTGCTCTATCCATTCATGCACGATGCGCTCCTGGTTCTCCAGGGAGAAGTCGTCGATGCCTTGCAGCACGTCGCACAGCTCGCTAAGTGTCTGCGCCGAGTCATCCTTCCACCGCTTCTTTGCCGTCTTCTCGTCATACGTTGTCGGAGCCTCGAAGAAGAACGAGCACAGGGACCACAACTCCTTGACGAAGTTCACGCGGTCCTTCATCATGGCCACCACCTGCTCGATACGCTCGAACGAGTCCTTCACACCGTGCTCGCGGCAGATGGGTTCGAACAGTAGGGCAATCTCATGAGCTGACTTCTTCAGCATATATTCGTGATTGAACCAGATGCCCTTCTCATAAGCAAACTTTGCACCGGCCTTCGAGCACTTCGCAATGTCGAATGCCTTTACCAGTTCGTCGAGGGTGAACATCTCCTGCTCCGTACCGGGATTCCATCCCAACAGTGCAAGGAAGTTGACCACAGCCTCAGGGAAGTAGCCCTGCTCGCGATAGCCTGTGCAGAACACGGGCTCGCCCGTCTGCTTGTCAGTGGACTGCCAGTCGAGCGGGAACACAGGGAACCCCAGACGGTCGCCGTCGCGTTTCGACAGTTTTCCCTTGCCGTCAGGCTTGAGCAGCAGCGGCAGGTGGGCAAAGCGCGGCATGGTGTCCTCCCAGCCGAAGGCACGATAGAGCAACACATGGAGCGGGGCACTTGGCAGCCATTCCTCACCGCGTATCACGTGGGTGATTTCCATGAGGTGGTCATCAACGATGTTGGCCAGGTGATAGGTGGGCAGCTCGTCGGCACTCTTATAGAGCACCTTGTCGTCGAGGATATCGCTCTTCACGCGCACCTCGCCACGTATCATGTCATCGACCAATATCTCCTCGCCGGCATCAATCTTGATGCGCACCACATACTGCTGCCCCTCGGCTATCAGCCGCTCTACTTCCTCTTTAGGCAGGGTGAGCGAGTTGCGCATCGTCAGGCGCGTCTTGGCATCATACTGGAACTTGTTCTTCTCGCCGCCTTCCTCACGCTTGGCGTTCAGTTCTTCCGGTGTGTCGAAAGCAATATAGGCCTTGCCCGTGTCGAGCAGCTGCTTTACGTATTCCTTGTAGATGTCGCGACGCTCGCTCTGGCGATAGGGGCCATACTGTCCGCCGAAGCTCACGCCCTCGTCGAACTGTATGCCCAGCCAGCGGAACGCCTCTATGATGTAGGCTTCTGCTTCGGGTACGAAGCGTGTGGTGTCGGTGTCCTCGATGCGGAACACCAAGTCGCCCCCATGCTTGCGGGCAAAGAGATAGTTGTACAGAGCGGTGCGCACGCCGCCGATATGCAGGGGTCCCGTAGGACTGGGTGCAAAGCGCACCCTTACTCGTCTTTCTGTCATGTTGCTTCTTTTTGTTTTGTGGTGCAAAGGTAGCAATAAGTATCGAATTTACCAAAAAAATGCTGATATATATTCTTTTCTGTCAATATTAATAAGTATATTTGCAACCGATTATTAACTGCAAGAAAGATAACCATGAAAGTACTACTCATCAACGGAAGTCCCCGTGAGAACGGCAATACGTTTCTCTCACTTAGTGAAGTGGCCAGGACGCTCAATGCCGAAGGCATCGACACCGAGATGGTCAACCTTGGTAAGAAGGCCGTACAGGGCTGCATTGCCTGCGGCTGGTGTGGCCGCACGGGCAAGTGTACCTTTACCGATGACCTCTATTACCGTATCTGGCGGGCGGTGAAGGACGGCATCGACGGGCTTGTCGTGGGCACCCCTGTCTACTATGGCGGGCCCAACGGTTCGCTCTGTGCGCTGCTCGACAGGGTGTTCTATTCGCTCAGTATCGACCTGCGGTGCAAGCCTGCTGCCAGTGTGGTGGTGTGCCGTCGCGGAGGTGCTTCGGCTGCCTTCGACCGCCTGAACAAGTATTTCACTATGTCGAGCATGCCGCTTGTCACCTCACAGTACTGGAACATGGTCTATGGTCAGACACCTGGTCAGGTCTCACAGGACGAGGAGGGCATGCAAACCATGCGCACCCTGGGCCGGAACATGGCATGGATGCTACGCCATCTCAGCCAGACTGATTTGCCCATTCAGGAGCAGCGGGTGTGGACCAATTTCATAAGATAAAAGAAGTTGTTTTGGAGAGGAAAAAGCTATGCCGCGGAATTAATATCGAATTGCAGTGAAATTTGATATTAACCATCCTCAAATTCGATATTAACTTTGTTGTAATTAATATCGAATTTCAACATATTGATTATCAGACAATTAAAAAAGCACCGAGGGCAATGGCCTTCGGTGCTTGAATTGTTACATTGTTCTGTTATTGCTTCTTCCACATTTTGGTCATGTCCTCCAGCGTCTTGCCCTTGGTTTCAGGTACAAGTTTCCAAACGAAGAGGGCTGCGATGATGCAGATGACGCCGTAGAGCCCGTAGGTGAACCAGTGGCCGAAATCATCGCCCTCAGTGAGGTGCATGTTGAACATCGGCACGAAGGTCGATGAGACGATGAAATTGAAAATCCATTGGAAGGCCACGGCGATAGCCACTGCCGCGCCACGGATGGTGTTGGGGAAGATTTCGGCAATGAGCACCCAGCAGATGGGGCCCCATGAGAACATGAACGAGGCCGAATAGACCATGATGCTGAGCATGGTCACCATCTCTAGTCCCTGGTGGCCGAACGTGACGGCGACGCCGAAGGCACCGATGGCCATGCCGATACTGCCGCAGATGAGCAGTGGCTTGCGGCCCAGTTTCTCTACGGTGAAGACGGCAACGAGTGTGAAGAGAATGTTCACTACGCCCATCACCACCGTGTTCACCATCGGGTTGGTCATGCCCATGTCGCCGAAGATGCGGGGGGCATAGTAGAGCACGGCATTGATGCCCACGGCCTGCTGGAACACGGAGAGCATGATGCCTACGAAAATGCAGAGATAGCCGTAGGTGAAGAGCCGCTCGGTCTTCACGGTGATGGTCTCCTTGATGTCCTTCAGTATCTGCTCAGCCTTGCTGCTGCCGTTGATGCGGGCTAGGATGGAGAGTGCTTTCTGGTCTTGACCTATGGATACGAGGTAGCGCGGAGTCTCAGGCACGAAGCAGATGAGGATGGTGAAGAGTCCGGCAGGAACGGCCTCGGAACCGAACATGTAGCGCCAGCCCGTGGAGATAGTCCAGGGGTCACTGCCTGGTGCCACGGCATTTACGCCCTGTCCGATGCTCTCGATGATGGGGTTGGTATGCTCGCCCAGGATGAGGAAGTTGACGAAGTAGACCACCAGCTGACCGAAGATGATGGCAAACTGGTTCCATGACACAAGCATGCCTCGA
>Ga0247609_10007191_pt1 | contig 10625 bp, 7 predicted proteins | sample 172DNAGHGlowgp2_FD_193487 | JGI IMG/M metagenome (GOLD analysis project Ga0247609, IMG submission 193487) | Sheep rumen microbial communities from Palmerston North, Manawatu-Wanganui, New Zealand - 1728 DNA GHGlow gp2 | ecosystem: Host-associated > Mammals > Digestive system > Stomach > Rumen ...
CGCCCGTCAGTTCCGCCACGAACTCATCGAGTCCGTCGCTCAGTACCAGTTCCACTGAGTAGAACTTCTTCATCTCTCCCGTCCTCTTGTCCGGGTAGTCACGCACCGTCAGCTCCGACTGTGCCTTTACTCTAACTAATTTCTCCATTCCCTTTTTTAATTTATTGATTAATAAATAGGTATATAATTCTCTCGTAAAAACTGCCGTGCTGTCGCAGCAGGGCAGGCTTCGGCAGTCCGCTGACCGCCTAATCAACTCAAACAATGAAAAAGCAAACATTATCTTTTGTACCAATAAGTCAAAGAACGCGAAAGCCGAGTGCAAAGCGAAAGCTTGCTTTCAGACTTTGCCGAGGCGCATCCGTTTTTCGAGACGAAGTCTCAGAGAACGCGAAAGCCGAGTGCAAACCTCATTCCCGGCTTGCAGGTACAAAAATAGGCATAAAAAAAACGTCCCAGGGTCACTGGAACGTTTTGGGAAAAAAATGGGAATGTTTGGGAAGATTTTGGGAAAAATCACTCCGTCATTTCCGTATCCTGCTTCAAAGTTCTGTCTAATTCATCGGCTACGGCCTTACAGCCATAGAATAGTTTCTCCTCTTCCTTACGCGGCAAATAATTATCCCACGTATCGATGCCTTCCTTTACAAACTTCAGGAAAGAGAACTTGCGTATGTTCTCATACTTGCATTCTATTTCCAGTTTCATCATACCGTATGGCAACTTGGCTATCTGGTCACAACAACGCTCCAGATTCTGCGAGTAGTCGCACCGTTTCATCAGGTAGCAGCACGCCCCCAGCCACAACTGGTAGTTGTTCAGCACCTTGTCCTTGCCATTGATAGCCAGCAAGGCCCTTGCCACTTGTTCTTCACTGTAGACGGTTCGCTTCTTGTTCTCACTTCCAAAGTTCTCCGAACCGTTCTTGGTCATGTTACCGTTAATCACCATGTTGTGAATGGTGGCACCTTGGAAGTAGTTGTAGATGCCACCCCTTTGTTGTTCTGGATTTACTAAAGAATCCATGTTCTGTTGTGTTTTTTAAGATTTAAGAATTGATGTTTATTAAGAAGGCAAGGGCACGTATTCGTCCCTGCACAAAAGGCTCAGGTTCTCGACTCCTTCTCATCTTATGCAAAAAAACGACCGCCGCCCTCGCCGTGAATACTTCACGCGATGCGATGGTCGCTTGTCTTTGATGGGAAAGTGAGGCTATGCCTCGTCGAGAATTTGAGCCTTAAAGATAAGCGATGCTCTTCTTATATGTTTAGGTACTTTTCTTCTGTTCTTAGTCTTTCTTTATTATATATTTTTCAAAATAACGTCAATTCTGCCCGTTTATTGTGAGCGTGTCTATTTCTCCTTCAAAATGATTCTCTATAGTGACGTTGACAGCCACTGGTTCAGTAGTCCCCATGAACTTTTGCAGATAGGCTTTCAACTTCTCTAACACCGTTTGCTTCTTCTCGCCACTCTCAGGCAGGAAAGGGTTCGATGGCGGCAGAATCTTGGCAATGCCCGTGCCTGTCTCGGTGACAAAGCCGTCTTGGAAGGCACGCTGCATGAAGATCACGGTTTCCTGCGGTTTCAGCCGTTCCTCGCTGATGATGGCATCCAGTTGCTGTTGTTTCTGCTCTTCGATAAACTTTTCCCATGCTTCGCCCACATGACTGCTGCTGCCGTCGGGCGTCATGCGCTCAATAAACTTCTCTATCAGTTCCCGTTTGTCGCGCATGTCGGGGCTGGCCTCTATCAGTTTCTTCACCTTCACGATGATTTCCTTGTCCTGACAGTTCGAGTCGTGGTATTGCTGCACCAGTTCCAGGATATAGCGTATGTCTATCTGTACCGACTTCACCAGTTCCATTTCAAACACCAGGTCGTCGGTGATGCTCTCGTTGGGGCCCTTTCCTACTTTCGGGTGGAACTTCTCAAACAGCGTGTTATACCATCCCTTATAGTCCTGATACTGCATGTCGCCTATGATGTGCGCCTCCTCGGTGAAGTCGTCGAAAGCACTCAGCACATTCCTCACTCTCAGTATCTCGCTGAACAGGCGTATAAAGTCTTTCTGTTTTTCTACGTCTATGATGTTGGCAATTTTCTCTACAGGGAAATCCTGCAACAGGCGCTGTGCCAAGGCTACGTAAGGTTCGTGGTGCTCGCCCTTCGCATCTTCGTATCCGTTCCTGTAGTAGTCCTCATAGCTCTTCATGAACACCAGCCCCGCAGCGTTCTCGTCACCGAATATGCCAAGGCTCTTGTTGGTGGCCTCTTCCAGATTACGGAAACAAACAATGTTGCCGCAGTTCTTCACGGCATTCAGTATGCGGTTCGTACGGCTGTAGGCTTGTATCAGGCCGTGCATCTTCAGGTTCTTGTCTACCCACAGCGTGTTCAGCGTCTTGGCGTCGAAGCCGGTGAGGAACATGCCCACCACTATCAGCACGTCTATCTCCTTGTTCTTCATGCGCAGCGACACGTCCTTGTAGTACGACTGGAACGAGTCGCCCTCCGTGTTGTACGACGTGCCGAACATCGCGTTGTATTCGTCGATGGCTTTTTGCAGGGCTTCGCGGCTCTGGGTGTCGAGGCCGCCGGCGTCGCCGGGGTTCTCGTCCTCACCCTCAAAGCCCCATTCGTCGTCGCTGTTGTCGGCCTCGTTGGCGTTATAAGTAAAGATGGTGGCTATGCGCAGTTGCCGTGCTCCGGGCTCTTCCATCAGCTTTTTCAGTTCGCGGTAGTACATGATGGCTGTCTTCACCGAGTCGACGGCAAAGATGGAGTTAAAGCCCCTGGTCTTCACCCGCAGTTTCTCCTCCTTGGCCTTGCGTCCCTGACGTATGACCTCTACCACGTTCTTCAGCTGGTTCATGGCATAGACGTCGGCATTCTGCTTGGTCTTTTCGTCGAAGTGCTCCAGCAGGTAGCGTGCCACAATCTCTATGCGCCGCTTGTCATGCAGGGCCTCGTCGGTGTCTATGCCCCACACCTGCTTGGTGTCTACATCGCTCTTCATCCTCATGGTGCGGCTGTAGTCCACGTGGAAGGGCAGCACGTTCTTGTCGCGGATGGCATTGATGATGGTATAGGTGTGCAGCGGTTTGGTGGGCTTGCCGTCCTTATCGGGTTCTCCACCAAACAGCTGTGCCGTGGTCTTGTACTTGCTGCTGGCAGAGGCGTTGATGGCAAAGATGGGGGTGCCGGTGAAGCCAAACATCATGTACTTCTTCACCCTCCTCACAATGTCCTTGTGCATGTCGCCAAACTGCGAGCGGTGGCACTCGTCGAATATCAGCACGATGTTTTCCTTGGTCAGCACGTCGCGCAGCTGCTCGTCCTTGTCCCATATACCGGGCTTCATCAGGTTCGACAGTTTTTGTATCGTCGTGATGATGATGCTCACGGTGTCATCCTTCAGCTGCCGTTGCAGAATGCGTGCCGAGGCGTTGCTGTTGGCGCAGTCCTTCTCGAAGTTGTCATACTCCTTCATTGTCTGGTAGTCCAAGTCCTTGCGGTCTACCACAAAGAGCACCTTCTTCACCTCCTCCATCCTCGAAGCTAACTGTGCCGTCTTGAATGATGTCAGCGTCTTGCCGCTGCCCGTGGTGTGCCAGATGTAGCCGCCTGCCCTGATGGTGCCCTGCCATCTATTGTATATCGCCGTCTGTATGCGCTGCAGTATCTTCTCCGTAGCCGCTATCTGGTAGGGGCGCATCACCAGCAACTGCTTGTCGACATTGAATACGCAGTATTTCGTCAGGATGTTCAGGATGGTGTGCTTGGCAAAGAACGTGGTGGTGAAGTCGCGGATGTCTGTCAGCAGCGTGTTTTCCTCGTCTGTCCAGTACGACGTAAACTCAAACGTGTTGCCGTCGGTTTTGCCCTTCCGCGGTCCCTTGGCGGCCTCCTGCTCCTTGGCATAGCGGGTGGTGTTTGAGTAGTATTTGGTCTCTGTGCCGTTGCTGATGACAAAAATCTGCACAAAGTCGAACATCGCCCTGCCTGCCCAGAACGAATCCCTCAGGTAGCGGTCTATCTGGTTAAAGGCCTCCTTGATGTCAACGCCCCTGCGCTTCAGTTCTATGTGAACCATCGGCAGACCGTTTACCAATATCGTCACGTCGTAGCGGTTCTTATAGGCGCCATTCACCACCTCATACTGATTGATCACCTGTAGGCGGTTGTTATAGACGTTCGTCTTGTCCCAGAGTTTGATGTTCTTCGTCAGGCCGTTGTCCATCGTCAGGTTCAGTATGTAACCCTTGCCCTGCAGCATCTCCGTTTTGTCCTCAATGGTCATCTGCTCGTTGCTGATCATCGGCATCAGGCGCTGCCACTCCCTGTCGCTCAGCGTTACGTCGTTCAGCAGTTCTATCTGCCGCCTGAGATTTCGCAGCAGTCCGTCCTCGTCTTTCACCTTCACATACTCGTAGCCCTGAGCCACCAGCTGCTGTATGAAAGCCTTCTCCAGCTGTGCCTCGCTCTGGTAGCCCTCCTGCGGCCGATGTGGCACCTCGTAGTGGGCCATCACCGTCTGGTGCTCCTGTTCTACTATGATTTTGTAGTCGTCCATGTTAAATTATTATTAATAAAAACTTGGGGGTTCCAAAAAATTGCTTATCTTTGCAGCGGTATAACAAACAAGTAAGTATATGAGCATATTAAGCAGTTCCATGACACATCCTGAAGAAGAGTCTGATGCGGGCAAGGGATGGACAGAAAAGTTTGCAGGCAAATGGCAGGATGACAGGACTGCAGAGGAAATCATCGAGGATATCCGTGCTGCCCGAACTACTAACACATTCGATGTTGAGCATATCGAGGGCATCAGTATCGAGGACTGGGCGTAAAGTGTTCATCTCACTCAAACGTTAATAGTTTATTCCGGTAATATTCATACTGCTTTTCGCGCTGCTTAGAAGTTCTCTTCGATATAAGCAAGTAGCTGCTCAAAACTTTTGTCAGAGAGATTCAGAGCCCCAAGAGGAGCTCGCTTCAAACCATTCTGCAGCATATTACTAAGCTTCAATTTTCCGCTCGTTGATTCGCCAATCTTCTTGATAAGATAAAAACGATTGTGCTTCTTTGCACTCTCAAAGTCCTCAATATTCTTATAGTATTTCTTCTCAGCATCATAATCTGGAGTATATGGTAAATCACAGGCTATAATCTCAAACTTAAAGATTATCTCTTGTTGTGGTTTTGAAAAGTAGATATAACCAGTATCGCCAACTTGTAAGTTATTGTACTGTTTCCAATAGATATGCCCCAATTCTTCGAAACACTTGCGATGGTCAAAGAACTTCCCACTAGCAGAAATCATCCATACTTTTGGTTCTCTTTTGCCAGCATCCTTTGGTTTTTTCGATACAACTGTGGGGACTACTGATGGAACTGTAACAGGTTGCTGTATAACAGGTGTAAGTCCATCTTTACGTTTTACATCAACAACTAATGTAGAGCGAAGCGTTTCCAGTAGGTGTTCAGGCAACTGACTCCGTTCAACAATCATATTCAGAATTTCAGTTTTGCCATCCTCTGAACACCAATATTCTACACTCTTGTTGACTTTTACCCGTTTATGACAATATTCCAGCATCTTAGCTGAAGAGTATTCTCCACGATTCAGCACTTCCATAAACTGGTGAGCCGCCTCATTGTCGTGTTGATACTTGATGGTTTCTACCAGTGTAGCCTCATGCTTGGGGGTACTATAGTCGATATAATAGATCTCCAGTTTTTGACCCAGCAAAAGCACGCCATAACTACAAGCTTCCTGACGCATGTAGTCTATCAGTTGGTTGGCGTCTTTTTCTTCTTTTTTCTTTTTTGGACGCTTCAACTCAATGATTACCTCAGGTGTTTCCTTACCCAATGTAAACAAAGCAAAGTCAGCCCTATGCGTAGCTGTGGCAAACTTTACAGAGTATTGCTCTTTCAGTTCCTTCTTGAAACGATTCCAGCCAAGTGTCGTGAAGAAGTCTCTGGCGATATCCTCTTCAAAAACCTTCTCAAGATTGTTCTTCTGAACACTTGCGGCTACTTCGTCACAGAAGCTATTCCAGATCAGTTTCCAATCGTCCATATATTATTCAAACGTTAGTAGTTTATTCCTATAATATTCATATTGCTTTTCGCGCTGAGAGAGTTGAGCCTCCAAGTTCTGGATAGAGGACTCGAAGGTGTCGAGGATGGTGACGATGCGGCGCTGATCGGAAAGAGAGGGTACAGGCAAGACTAATTTCCCAATATCACCTAAATTAATTTTGAGAGGTACAGCTGTTAAAAGAGTTCTTTTTCTGATTTCCCTTCTTCCTGTTTGGCTTTCCAGCAAATATTTCATATAATTGCTTATTACACAATCATGATTAGGCCGCAGTAAAGATAAAGACACATAATATGCAATTGGCTCGTCAAAATTTATTATTGCACACGAGCCGACATCTCCGATTCTAGTCATCAAGACATCGTTTCTCTGAGGCTTGACCCTATAGTTCACTTCATAATCTTGAGCAGAAATATATTTAGTTGATGCACGTAAGTTTTTTATATTTTCCACACTGACAAACCTTATACCTGATTCTGTATAATGTGGTGTTTGATGTGTACCATCAAAAATATCACAAATCTCACCCAATGCTTTCATTTCCACTCCTTCTTTTCCTTCGAGGTCAAGGAGCTGGTCACGATAATATTCGTATTGTTTTCTTCGCTGGGCTATCTGCTCCTTTAGGTTGTCGATGGTAGCGGTGAACGTATCAAGGATTCCCACTATCCGAGTCTGCTCTTCAAGAGAAGGAATGGGGATTTCTATTTGTTTAATCATTGCCAAATTTAAGCTTGTTAAAGCACCTTGGGCTGATGATTTTATTTTGAAATATTCTTTTGTCAAATAGAAATAGACATATTTGTAATTTGCAATTGATTCATCTGTTTCAATAGCACAAACAGATTGGTTAGCCGATGTTTCAAATTCAACAATTGCAGATTTTGCAACAGTTGCACCTGTCATTGCCATTACTACACTACCTTTACGGATCAACTTGGCCGAAGAATTATTATACCCTTCTTGTGTAATATTTCTCTCTGCTTTTGTAATTGTATTAAAATCTATCTCTCCAGATCTTATCCAAGGGATATCACCATCATAATAATTCTTATGCTTAGTGCTTGGAGTTCCACCTGCAAAAACACTATTACTAATATCGTCTATTGTCTTCCACTCCACCATACACTACTCTCCCAACTCTTTAACAATCGCCTCAATCTTCTTGTTCAGCTCATCGCCTTCGGCTATCAGCGTTTCCAGCTTAGCGTTGACCTCGCTGATGTTAATGACCTCGCGGGTGTCCTCCTGCTCTACATACGAAGAGACGCTGAGGTTGCAGTCATTCGCAAGGATGTCGTCGTTCTTCACCAACTTCGCCAGATACTGCTCGTCCTTGCGGTTTGCAAACAGCTCCATAATCTTGTCCTGATGCTCGGGCAGCAGCACGTTCTTATTGCCATCCTTCTGGAACAGACGGCTGGCATCGATGAAGAGCACGCTGGCATCGGTCTTAGCGCTACGCTTCAGCACGATGATGCAGGTGGCGATACCTACACCAAAGAACAGGTTCTGAGGCAGCTGGATAACGGTATCAACGAAGTTGTTCTTGACCAGATACTGACGGATTTTCTTCTCGTCGCCACCACGATAGAGCACGCCCGGGAATTCTACAATAGCTGCTGTGCCATGCTCTGAGAGGTGCCAAAGCATGTGCATAGTAAATGCCAAGTCGGCAGCACTCTTCGGAGCCAGCACACCGGCAGGCGCATAGCGCGGGTCGTTTATAAGTATGGTATTGTCCTTACCCGCCCACTTCAGCGAATAAGGAGGATTCGAGACAATGGCATCAAAAGGTGCTTCTTCCATGTGCTGCGGGTGCAGCAGCGTGTCCTCCAAGCGTATATCAAAGTTGTCGTAGTTCACGTTGTGCAGGAACATATTGATGCGGCAGAGGTTGTAGGTGGTGGGGTTCACCTCCTGTCCGAAGTACTTCAGATGCTCGTTCTCGCGTCCTACGGTCTTGGCAAACTTTAGCAACAAAGATCCGCTGCCGCAGGCGGGGTCGTACACCTTCTGAATGTTGGGATTGTTCCACGCTGCCAGGCTAGCCAACAGCTCCGATACCTGCTGAGGCGTGAAAAACTCGCCGCCGCTCTTGCCTGCCGACGAGGCATACATCTGCATCAGAAACTCGTAGGTGTCGCCGAAGGTGTCGTTGTCCGTATCGTTATACTTCGAGCCGAGATCCATCTGTGCTACCGTCTTCAGCACCTTGGCAAGCAGCTGGTTGCGCTTGATGACGGTGCTGCCCAGCGCCTGGCTGTCTACGGCGAAGTCGCTGAACAGCCCGCGCAAATCGTCCTCTGAGGCGGTGCCCACGGCCGATGCTTCTATGCTGTGGAAGATGGCCGTCAGGTGTTCGTTCAGGTTCTCGTCCTTGTCGGCATTCTTCACCACGCTTTGAAACAGCTGTGAGGGCAGGATGAAGAAGCCTTTCGTCTGCACGGCGTCGGCCATGCCACGCGCTGCATCCTCATCGTCCATCTCCATGTAGCTGAAGTCGGGATAGCCTGCCTCATGCATGCGGCGGTTGAAGTAGTCGCAGATGTTCTCAGATATAAACCTATAGAAGATGCTGCCAAGGACGTAGGCCTTGAACTCCCAGCCGTCGACAGCACCACGCAGGTCGTTGGCTATCTTCCATATTGTCTTGTGCAGTTCAGCACGCTCCGTTTGATTTGCCATATTATTGTTTTTTCTTGTTGTTTTACTGAAAAAGTCCTCGCAATTCTCTCGAACCGCGAGGCTTGAACTACATATTTGAATAAGCGTCACTGTGGTGAAACACCACGTGTGCACGTCTTCTGTTACATGGGGGACTGTGCCCCTGCGATTTAATTTTTTATTGTTTTTATTTGCAGATTTACATTTTTTGCTTATATTTGCAGCGGTTAATGAGAAACGATTATGGAAACAACGGTATTCAACCCCATCCAACTCCATCTGTTGAGGATGTTCGAACGCAATCAAAGCGAAGAGGAACTCCGTGAGTTGCAAACGGTCATCAGTGGCTACTATGCCAAGAAGATGAACGACCATCTTAATAAGCTTTGGGATAAGGGCATTCTTAGCCAGAAGCGGCTGGACGAAATCAACGAGATGGATCTCCATGCATGGCTGCGGGAACAAAAGGCAAAGGAACAGGCGGGCTGATTGTATATGCGAATAGTCCTCGATACCAACAGTCTTATCCAGAGCATCCCTGAACATAGCCCTTATTTCTCTGTTTGGCTTTCTGTGCTCAGGGGTGATAATACCCTTTGTGTCACTAATGAGATTTTGGATGAGTATGCTGAAATATTGCAGCGACTGGCAGGCAGAGATACCGCCGACTATGTGCTTGATGCCATAACAAAAAGCGAACATGTAGTGCTGATTACACCTTATTATCATTTTGGGCTGATTACTGCCGACCCTGACGACAACAAGTTTGTTGATTGCGCCATTGCTGCCAATGCGCGCTATATAGTCACTAACGACAAGCATTACGACATATTGCAACAGACAAAATTCCCTGTTGTAGATGTTATTGCTCTGAAGGATTTCCTCAAACTGCTTCATCGATAGTATTTTATTTCTTGTCCTTGTATTTTTCGGAATCCATCCAAATCAGCTTTGCATTCTCGCTCTCGTCGGCCAGTTTGTCAAGACCCAGTTTTTTGATGTCTTCACACCATTCAAGGTAGGCGCGGGTGGAGGTGAAATATAATTTGAGAATCCTGTCGTCGTTGTGCCACATCTCGAAGATGATTCTTCCCCTGTCGTTCTGGTGGTTGTCCATCAGTTCAAGCTTGTAGAAATCATCCTTGCCGCTGGAGTAAAACTTCAGGAAGCGCTTTTCTTCTTTACGATCTTTGTTCATGGTGCATGGGGGTTAGGCGGCATCGTCGGGGTTGCCCTCGCTGATGTCGCCGTCGGTGGGTACATTAATATTTAGGGTGTCGGCGGCTGGGGTACCGTCGTAGTTGTATTCCATGACCTCGGCCCACGTAGTGTCAACGACGATGGTGGTGGTGGACACGGCAGTACTGTCGGCAGCAGTACTGTCGGCAGCGGTGCTGTCGGAGGCTTGGGTGCGGGTGTCTATAAGGTTGGGGGGAGGGGGCTGTATGGTGGTGTCTTCGCCGCAGGATAGCAGAAGGCAGACGAAGAAATTAAGGGTTATTAACGGAATACCCCCCCCCTATAACATTTATTAATAGTCTGAACGTATTGTTGTGTTCCATTGTGCTCGTTTCAGGTTATTGTGTGTGCAAAAGTAATGAAAAGTTTTGGATTGTGCAAATGTTGTGGTCAATTTTTTGGGGAACTTACTCACTTACTCACTTACTCACTTTAGACATTTGGGGTTTGGGAATTGTCCATTTGGGGTTTGGAATTACCATTGGCTGGGCTAAGGTAATGGAGCGGGGAGGAATGAAAGAATTTATTTATATATTCTTTATTATTATATATTATTATAATAATATATAATAATAAGTTTTTGTATTTACAATTTTGAAAAATGTAAATG
>Ga0247609_10007192_pt1 | contig 10625 bp, 8 predicted proteins | sample 172DNAGHGlowgp2_FD_193487 | JGI IMG/M metagenome (GOLD analysis project Ga0247609, IMG submission 193487) | Sheep rumen microbial communities from Palmerston North, Manawatu-Wanganui, New Zealand - 1728 DNA GHGlow gp2 | ecosystem: Host-associated > Mammals > Digestive system > Stomach > Rumen ...
TGCATTAACTTCATGTGAGTTGATTTGAGTCCTTCACATGAAAAGCATTTCGGCCCCTACTGAAATGCTTTTTTTCTTTCCAAGACCTTGAATCAAAGTGTGCCTGGTTCCAGAATGCACAAAAAAAGCCGCCTAGGCTGCGACTTTTCGATGGGGCTCGTATCAAGAACGACTTGAGAGGGTTGTCAACCCTTTCCGAATTCCCCGTGACGATTCCGATGCAAATGTAGACACTAAATACCAAATTTGCAAATATAGTTGTCCGCGGCGTCACTGCCGCAGGCTCCATGACAGCTTTCAGCGGCTCGCGGTGGCGGGAAGAAAAAAATACAGGGGATCCCGAAGGTCCCCTGCAAGGAGGCGCACCGCAGTGCCCTCTAACTTCCTTGAAGCTGTTGCAAAGTTAATTACTATTTTGGGATTCTCAATAGTAATCTCTCAATATTGCCCGCGGCGTCGCTGCCGCAGGCTCCATGACAGCTTTCAGCGGCTCGCGTAGGCGGGAAGGCGCTTGACGTCGAACTCGTCCTTTTACAGTCCCGGCCAGCCGGGCCTGTAACGTCCTCAAACAAACTCCGTCATCCCTGCGGGACCGCACCTTCCCGCCTGCTCACCCGGTGCTGAAAGCTGTAATTCCGCCTGCGTCAGCGACGTCGCGGAAGAAACCAAAAGCGTTACTCTATGAGGATAATCTCCCATCCAAATACTCACCAATGCTATGCCCATCATCATCAACCCAATCAGTCTTACCGTTTCTTGATGTTCCAGCGCAGAACTTGGCCGCGGCGGAGGGTGACCCATTGGGAATCTCAATATCCTCAAGAAGCTGATAGAGATCGCCCTTCTTCGTGCATGAGGATGATGAGAAAACACTATTACGGAAAGATGCAATTGACGGTTGAAGGCTTGGGGCATTAAAGGCGTTAATCAGGCTGCCGTTAAGGATAACGTATTTATCCTGATCCGGATAGTAACGCAATCTAGAAGACATCCCCGCTTTCTTGATGGCAAAGTGGTATTCCTTGTACGGAAGTGAAGCCTCCGGGATTGTGGGCGAAGGAGGAGTGGGGATAGGGATGAGAGTAGGCGTGGGACTAGGCGCCGGTGCAGGTGAAAGAATCGACTTGGTCACATGCCTTTTGCGCCCAAGTTTCTCAAAGATGTGGCAGCCAAAGAACTTCAAGAAGATCTGGATCTCCTCAAAGAACTGGTCCATCTCGACCCTCTTTCCAAAAGCTATGGGTGGCATAGGCGGAACTTGAGCATTCTCTTCCATGTTATATGTGCCCACTTCTATCGCCTTCTGGATTCCGAGATACTCTAAGTACAGAGCTTCACTGGATGTAATCCGGTCTGCATTGGAAACAAAGACTAATGCATTCTCCCAGAATGATTTAGTCGCAAGATGCCCTCTAACCCTCTGCTGAAAATCCTTGGTCTGACCTATGTACGCCTTTAACTCTCCAAATTCAGTTTTGCCGAGAAGGATATAAAGCCCATACCTCTGTGGAATCTTCTTTACCACATCAAGCACTTTCTCACGAGAAGAGACATACATCGTACAAAGACTGCTGGCCAGAATCCTCGGGCCATCTAACGTTCCTTCGAGAAACTGAGTTTCAATAGACCAAATTGCCATAACTATAAAGGGTTAGATTGCTTGTTCGTATAACCTGCGCTGAAATCCATAAAAGGTCAGTTTTGCCTCCTCAATCCCTCCGAGGGCATTTGTACCTTCGAGGATAGTTCCATACTTGTTCGCGATCAGTTTCGGGAGACGATCGGCGTCCAGTTCATCGATACCGGCTTTGACATAGACCGATACCAGATACTGGATGAAAGAAACCTGTTCCGGAGTTTGCTGGCTCGTGTAGAGGTTGGCACTTTGGGCACGGAGCGAACGATTCACCGGACGCTTCTGATAGGCAATGTATTCAAGGACATCCAAGAGGTCACAGTCTTCAGCATCAATCAGCAACCGGATCTGCTTCAATACATCTTCTCCATAACCTTGCTCGGCCATTTGATTCAGAAGTTCCCGTCTGGTTATCGGAGAAGACCACTTCTCGCGTAATTCCGCCTCATCAGCGAAAAACTCCGGCAATTTCCCAAACATCATCCGCAAGAAATCCTCAGCGCTTACAGGCACTCCATCCGGGCCCCAGAACATGTCACTCTTAATGTGTTTGATACTCATCGTATGACCGGCAGAGAGGCGGATTTCCAGTTTATCGGGCTGGTCCTCTTCCTCGTCATCTTTCTTTTTCCGAGAGCGGTACTTGCGATCCGGATCTTCCAAGCGTTCAAACCACTCGTCATCTCGATGTTCGTATCCATCCACCAGCGGCTCGTCATCCACATCTTCCTCACCATCCCAAGCCGGATCCTGGAAGTTCTCATACGCTTTCACGAAATCATAGATCGTGAAGTAATACTTGCCATCGTAAAGCCGGGTTCCACGACCAATTATCTGCTTGAACTCTATCATAGAGCGGATAGGGCGCAGCAGGACGATATTCCGCACATTCAGCGCATCCACACCCGTGGAAAGCTTCTGTGAGGTTGTTAGAATCGTGGGAATTGTCCTCTCATTGTCTTGGAAATCCTTCAAATACTTTTCACCCAGAACTCCGTCATTGGCCGCAACACGGACAGCGTACCGTGGATTTCCGTGATGAAACTTGTTAATCATATCACGGATTTGAGCAGCGTGGTCCTGGGTGGCACAGAACACCAGAGTCTTCTCGTTCTCGCCGATATACTTTAAGAACTCTTGGACACGAGCCTCATCCCTTTGCTTAATCTTGATATTACCCTGATAGAAATCCTTCTCCGTATAGACCTTACCTTCTTCAACTTCACCAGACAGAATCTCATCCTCCGGGGTGTAGATGTAATCGTCGATGTTGCTCTGCATCTTGCAATGCCGGAACGGGGTAAGATAGCCATCAGCAATGCCTTCCTTCAAGGAATACTCATATACCGGCTTCCCGAAGTATTCGTAAGTGTTGGCGTTGGTATCTCGTCTCGGCGTAGCAGTCATACCCAGTTGAACGGCACTATCAAAGTACTCCATAATGCCGTGCCAACGGCTCTCGTCATTGGCCCCTCCACGGTGGCACTCGTCAATAATCACAAAATCAAAGAAGTCCCGGGGGTACTGACCAAAGTTCCGCTTCCCATCTTCTCCGCTATCAAAGGTTTGGAAAATGGTGAAGAAGATGGATGCGTTGGTCGGCACCTTGCCATTCTTGCGAACCTCTTCCGGCGTAATGCGGCTCAGTGCATCATTTGAGAAACCAAAGAATCCATTGAATGCCTGGTTAGCAAGAATATTCCGATCAGCCAAAAAGAGAATACGGGGCCTGTTTCCTGTCTTCTTCACATTCCACCTCGTATGGAATAGTTTGTATGCAATCTGGAAGGATATGAATGTCTTTCCAGTTCCCGTTGCCATTGTCAACAGGATGCGTTTCTTTCCTGCAGCTACGGCATCAAGAACCTTGTTGATAGCAATCTCCTGGTAATACCTGGGGACCTTCTGCCCATCGTTGTAGAGAGGCTGAGCGTAGAACTTGTCCCTCCACTCATCCACATCCCCGAAGGTCTGCTTCCAGAGCTCTTCCGGGGAAAGGTAGTCATCAACTTCACCCTCCTCGCCGGTCTCCATATCAATCTGGTAGATGGCATCCCCATTGGTTGCGTAGGTGAAGCGGATTTTCAGCTTCTCGGCGTATTCCTTTGCCTGCATCACGCCTTCGCCCACCGGCTTCTCATCGCTCTTCGCTTCCACGACCGCCAGCTTGACCCCCTTGTATTGCAGGATGTAGTCCGCCTTCATCGGCCTGGGCTTGATGGTCTGGCTTATCCTTCCACGGGTGATGGGGACTTCCGTGAGGATATAGCTATCGGCCGTTGTACCCCAACCATTCTCTTTCAGCTTGGGGTCAATCTTGGTCAATCTGGTCTGGCTCTCGTTCATAGGGCTATCGCTAAATCTTCTTCTGCAGCTCCTCAATCTCCTTTTCCAGTTTCTCTCTCTTTTCCAGGATATCGTAGTGTCGCCTCATATCATCGTTCAATCCGTATGTCCGGGCGAACCAGTTGTTCAGTTCCTGGATTTTCCACTGCCTCCGTTCAATCCTCTTGATGACATTCCCTTTGCTATTGCGGATTGCTACTATGCCGGTAATCATTGCGACAATGCCGGTTATCGCTGCAATTATTGATGCTATTATTGTGCCGATATCGTTCATACTCTGTGGCTTATAGTTCTCCGTTGAAGGCTTTTCGCAACAGGGACTGCTTCAAGTCATCGCAGAGAGCGAGGATTTTCTTGTAGTTCTCCTGGAGAGTCTGGCACTTATCGTTGAGGTCATCAAGACGGGTGATAATCCGCTCCTGTTCCTTAATGGACGGAAGCATTAGTTCGTATGCATTGTATAGTTTCGCACTGATATTGGGGAGCGTGGCGGATTTCTGGCTGATTGCGACCCACTCATAGTACGAGGCTGAATGCGTGATGAAGTAGAGCATTCTCGGGAGTACGATACTCTGGTCTGGACGATAGCGAATTAGGTACCCTGCATAGCAACAACCCCCAAACTTATCCTCATAAACCAGCGTTTTACCCACTGTGGCTCCGGTCCTGGCAAAGAGGATGTCGCCATTTTTCACCATATATCTCTCCTCAACATTATCAGCATCCACTGACACCCTATCATCATTAAGATATCCCCATTCTGTAATGTCGGTGATACGGAGATAACGGATACCATCATACGGCTTTGAAGGTAAAGACATTCCATAGTCTCCATATTCCGTGCAGACATCTTTCAAGCAGTATTGTTTCCACCCCGCCTTCGGCTCCAACTCTTTCTTCATTGTGGCTTGGAATAGGTCCTTTGCTGCTTGAAGGGATTTCTCGGTATTGGCTTTCAGGGCATCAATCTTGGCGAACTCCTGATCCAAAACATCCACGATACGCTGCTGCTCGGGAAGAGGCGGAATAGGAATGTCAATCCCATCAAACTTACCCCTTGTGATATGCTGCATCGTGGCTCCGTGAACAAGTTTCTTCATCTCATCCAGTTTGTAAGAAACAGCATACACGAAGAAATCCTTGTTGATTTCCTCTTTGTCAAAAACAACCTTGAAAATGTGTTGGTTAAGCAGTGCATCTGGCCCATTCCAGGGGAATACGCCCAAACTTGCAGACCAAGAAATAAGGATATCCCCTTTGCAGACCTTGTAGCGTGGAAGAATGGTTCCTTTGAAATAATGGTACTCACCCCTCGCACTATTGAGATTTTGGATGCGAATGATAGGCAATCCTTCTACTCCCCAGTCAGTAGGCTTGAAGGGATACCCATTTACATAAGAAGCCAAGTTGCCAAGTTTCTCTATCTTCCAGCCTGCTCTCATAGCATCTCCATAATCTCGTTCAACAACCTCTGGCTATCGGCTGCGAGGGTTTCAATCTCGGCTGCAATCTGCTGGGGCGTACGCTCATCCACGACTTCCACCTTATTCGGGTTCTTCACGGAAAGGTCGTAATTGTCATCCAGATCGGACACTTTCACGGACCAGGAGTTTTCGCTATCCACCTTGGTCTTCTGCTTCTCCACGAAGTCCGCCAGGTCATTCTCGTTCAGCGGGTCCGTCTTTCCCAGCGTGCGGTCCAGGTTCAGTTGATAGAACCATACCTTCTGCGTGGGCTCACCTTTCTTGAAGAAGAGTACGATGGTCTTAACACCGGCTTGGAATACTCCGGAAGGAAGGTCCAGTATCGTGTGGAGGTTGCATTCTTCCAGGAGTTTCTTCCGCAGTTCAACAGAGGCGTTATCGGTGTTGGACAGGAAGGTGTTCTTGATGACGATACCGGCGGAGCCACCAGCCTTCAAGTACTTGATGAAGTGTTCCAGGAAGAGGTATGCGGTCTCGCTGGTCTTGATGGGGAAGTTCTGCTGCACCTCCTTACGCTCGCTACCACCAAACGGGGGATTTGCCAGGATATTGTCAAACTGGTCCTTGGTCTGCACATCAGCAAGGTTCTCACCCAGAGTGTTGGTCTTGATGATATTCGGCGACTGAACCCCGTGAAGTATCATATTCATCATTGCGATAAGGTACGGGAGCGCCTTCTTTTCCTTGCCGTAGAAGGTGGTCTTTTGCAGTTTCTCCTCATCGGCGGTCGTATGGACCTTCTCGTGCATATAGTTGTACGCTTCGCAGAGGAACCCGGCAGAACCGCAAGCACCATCATACACGCTCTCTCCAATCTGGGGATTTACAACCTTGACGATGGACCGGATGAGCGGACGGGGCGTGTAGTATTCACCTCCGTTGCGACCGGCATTGCCCATCTTGTTCAACCGGCTCTCGTACAGATAGGTCATTTCGTGCTTCTGCTCGCTGGTCTGGAACTTCAAGCCATCTATCTGTTCAATGATGTCCCGCATACAATACCCGCTTACCAGTTTGTTGCGGAGTTCGGCGAAAATGAGACCGATTTTGACCTTGATGGAGGTGTTATCCGTTTCTCCTTGTCCCAGGTTCTTCAAGTACGGGAAGAGTTTGCCATTTACGAACTCTATGAGGTCATCTCCAACCAGGGCACTATGGATGTCGTACTCTCCGGATTTGGTTCTCGGCATAGCCCAAGTGTTCCACCGGTACTCTTCATCCAGGATTGGGGAATAGGTCCCACCGCCCAGAAGAGCAGCCATCTCATTCTCTTTGTCCAGGTCGTCCAGGTATTTCAGGAATAGTATCCAGGATGACTGCTCGACATAATCCAGTTCGCTGCTGCACCCTTCATCGGTACGTAGGGCGTTATCTATGTTCTTGAAGACTTGCTCAAAGGCCATGGTTTTCAATAGTGCTTTTAATTTTTCAAATTTAGTGTTATTTATTGTAATAGTCAAATCAAAAAACCTTAACTATCTCTGTAAAGGATAAGGTATTTTTTCTTATTTTTGTTTGCAATCCAATCTTTATAATAACACTTGCAATTATGGCAGAATACAGAAGTGCAACCATTAGTGATGTCATCTGTGAGATGGTTAACCGTGACACATTCCTCCCGGCGATTCAAAGAGAGTATGTCTGGACGCCTTATCAAATTGAAAAGCTCTTCGACTCTTTGATGTGTGGTTACCCCATCAGCACATTTCTTTTCTGGAAGATTCGTGAGGAGAATAAGAAGAATTGGACTTCGTACGAGTTCCTGCGTGATTTTGACCAGGAACATCCACATAATAAATATGCCAATCTTAATGGTGTCAATAATGACATCAAACTAGTATTGGATGGACAACAGAGAATCACGTCTTTCAATATTGCCCTCAGGGGATCCTATCGGTATTTCTACCGTGTTTGGAGGAAGACATACCTTTATTTGAACTTACTTCATCCGAAGAAGAACGACAATCCCGAGGAACTGACATACCAGTTTAAATTTCGTGAGAATGATTGCTTTGACAAGAAGATGAATGAACCCCAATTCTGGTATAGAGTCGGTGACATTCTCAACTATGACAACCCTGAAGATGCCAAGGACGCTATTGAGGAACGGTTGAAGCCCTATTCTGATGTAGAAAGGAAAGCTGCGTTACGAATGATTAGTGATCTTCATACCTGTATTAAGATTACCAAGGCCATCAATTTTTATGAAGAGAAATCCACCGATTATGACAAAGTGATGGAGATTTTCATTAGGACAAATACCGGTGGACAAAAACTGGAATACAGCGATATTTTGTTATCAACCGCAACGGCAAAATGGAAATCACTCAACGCCCGTGAAGAGATAAACACTTTCACTGATGAGATTAACAAGATTGGGGACGGTTACTCCTTTGGGAAGGACTTTGTCATGAAAGGATCCATGTACCTCACCGAGGATTTACCCATTCAGTATAAGCTTAGTTCTTTTACACAAAAGAATCTTGAATGCATAGAAGAGCATTGGGAAGATACAAAGACTGCCATTAGAAGAGCCATCGAGTTAATCAGCCGGTTTGGTTTTCATGACAAGAACCTGGTTACGAAATTAGCAGTGCTACCAATTGCACAATATCTCAGGAACAAGAATTCAAATAAGTACCTAGAATCATCTGCCGCCGAAGACGTCAAAGACCAGAACAACATTCAGAAATGGCTGATTCTCGTGACTTTGAGAAATCTCCTCGGCGCTTCCACAGACAGTACTTTGAACCGTATCCGCAGAATCATTGGGGATAATGGGAAGTGTTTCCCTTACCAGGCAATAATCAACGAATTTGGCTTACGAACGGACTTTACAACCGAGGAAATTGATAATTGGCTCTCGTATAAATATAGCACTAGATACAGTTTTCTAATCCTTTCCCTTCTTTATCCCGATCGTGACTGGAAAGACAGGAGATTCCAGGAAGATCATATTTTCCCTGCATCGAGTATTCAAAGAAAGGAGTTGAAAAAACTAGGATATGACGACGATAGAATCGAGCGCTATTTGAATCTACGCGACACGATTTGCAATCTGGAACTCCTCAGCGACTCGGAAAACAACGAAAAAAGAGCCAAGCCTTTCGATCAATGGGTGTCGGAACGAGACGATAATTTTAAGTCCCGTCATCACATTCCCCAAATGGAGTCTTATTCTATGGATGATTTTGAAGACTTTATTACAGAACGTTGTAAACTCTTACGTAACTGTTTATCCTCTTTTGGATTTATCGAGTAAAAGTCATAGACGATGAGCTAGGGTATTTTTGTAGACTGTAGATATAGAAATTGAATTGATAATTAGATGGCCTTTTTAATAACACATTATTATGCCTAATCAGGATAAAACTTCCAACACAAAAAAGACTTTCAGGATAGTCGCTATTACAATCATTGCGATCTTGGTTCTTCTTATTGCCTTCTATTTGATTGGGGGAACAAGTACAGGATTTACCCTTCAGCAATTCATTGGTATCATTGTCGCGGCCGCTCTATCCGGAGTTATTACTTTACTGCTTTTAAGCGCTCAGAATGACACTTTGCAAGAGCAACGAAAAGGTGAAGCCAAACGGGATAAGGATGTGAAGATCTACTCGAACAAGATTGCCGCATTCTCATCCTTTAATAAGGCTGTATGGCAAAAGGATTTGGAGAATTCTGACCCAAATCAGATTGTCGAAACAATAAAAACCATCCGGAAAGAGTTCTACAGCAAAGTAATCCTGTATTTAAATTCCACCGAGATCGATGAAATTGTTAATATTGTTAACAATCGTGGAAGTCAGAGTTTTCAAGGAATTCTATCCCCTATCGTGGACGTCCTAAACAAGAATGCTGGCAGATCGTTGGCGGATGGTTCTGACAATAATGATGATGATCCAAATTACAGTAAGAGTTGCCAAGCCCTTTGGATTGCATTTAACGAATGGATTCATTCTTATGATGAACTCCTTACTGAGCAGGACGGAACAGAAAAACCTGGTGAAACCGATAACCAAGCTGAGATTCAAAAGGAAGATATTCCGGTGGCAGACCAACCCGCCAAGACTTTCAATCGGCAACCTTGGCATTTTTGTATGTGGAGCGTTGACCAGCTTAACCACCTCGATAATCACGAAAACGAGCTGTCCCTTGTCGAATATCAAGAGCTTTGGAGAACGAAACAAGTCAAACAGGTCAAGCTTGGTGATATCGTTTTTCTGTTCAGAGGCAACTGGAGATACTCTGGAGTATTTAAGGCACTTGGGTGGCGGGTACTCAGCTATTCCACGAATGAGGCTGGCGTAAGGGTGGTATCCGAGGAGGTTTATGAAGGCATTTCCCCTATCTTCCAGGGTAAGGTTCTTCCTATCAGCGAAGTTGAAGATGTGCTCGAAAAGCACGACATTTACGGGAGTTACAATGATGGTTCTACATCCTGTGCCAACATTGTTGTTGAGACTCTTTCTTATATCCGCGATGGTGTCGTCACGCCGAATGGTACTTATAGAAAAACAATTTCCAGATATGACCGTGTGTATGCCGTTAGGCTGCTTGAGGCTTTCTTCAAAGCCGATCCCTCCTGCAGAAAAACCATCGAAAAGAGCATCCCTGGATTCCTCAATGAGAACAATCTCTAGATATGCCTAAAGTCTTTCAAGTGACCCCCAAGAGGACCATACGCCGTAACGGGCAGGTACTGACCCCAGATATGTCCCTCACGGTTACAACCCAGAGCCAAACGAATTCTCCCTTCAATAATGGGGCGAAAGAGTTGAAGGAAATATATCTTAGAATCTACGGATTCGACTATCAGAAAGCCTGCTGCAGTTCGGCTGACTTTTCATTTAAGGTGCTCGGATAGCGCTTTTCCAGCGAGCATTTAACTCATTGAAGGACTTGTTCTTACGGAAAGTGTTCTAGGTAACACCCCGAATTAATTTTCCGTAACATATTTACCAGCAGTAGTATCTATTTTCGCTCCGGAATCGATCTCTCGGGACGACGGTGGCGCAGGCGGAATTACAGCTTTCAGCACCGGGTGAGCAGGCGGGAAGGTGCGGTCCCGGAACGGGATGACGGAGTTTGTTTGACGACGTTACGGGACTGGCGGGCCGGGCCCGTAAAAGGAGGAGTTCGACGTCAAGCGCCTTCCC
>Ga0247609_10007193_pt1 | contig 10623 bp, 9 predicted proteins | sample 172DNAGHGlowgp2_FD_193487 | JGI IMG/M metagenome (GOLD analysis project Ga0247609, IMG submission 193487) | Sheep rumen microbial communities from Palmerston North, Manawatu-Wanganui, New Zealand - 1728 DNA GHGlow gp2 | ecosystem: Host-associated > Mammals > Digestive system > Stomach > Rumen ...
ATTGAATTAGTAGAAATGAACATTGTTCATACCAAGCTACTTTTTGCCGCCATTCCGCTGCTTGCGGCAGGGTGTTCCCATTCTTCTCACGTAGTTTTCTCAGAACCCGATTCGCGTTTGATCTGCAGGTTGGATGATCACGAAAATCCTGTTGGCAGCATCAAATCCTTATGTTTCCTGTCAGACACATCCTTCGTTGTGTCTGCCAGGAACAGTGAGGCGATTTCTGTTTTTGATTTATCTGGGGAGCTGTTGAATATCATTAATCGATCCGGGCGCGGTCAATTGGAGTATTACTCACCGGGGCGGGTTCGGACTTGGAATGGACGAATTGTGGTATGGAGTACGTCGCTCCTGAAGTTCATAGAGTACGAACCGGATGGAACTCCGATCCGGGAGTGGCAGTACCCTTCCGCATGCAGTGACTTTCTGGTAACTGAAAAGTATATCGTTATTTATACCAATGGCATCCGGGATTCCCATATCATTGACCTGTTGAATAAAGAAACCGGAGAGGTTTCCTTTGTAGGAAAAGAGGCCGTATGGAGTCACAAAGTTCTGAATGTGAACGATGCTGTGTCTCCCTTCTGCATGGATGGTGATATCTTGTATTATATGCCTAGAAATGAGCTGTCGATATGGGCCTGCAATCTTAAAACAGGCGATATCTCCAGAGTGGCTACCTGGACTTCTCCTTCGTTCGTCGTGGAGGATTTGCAGGATGACATTATACCTGATAGGAACAAGTTGATTCCATTTCTCCAGAAGAACAGTCTCGTCGTTGGGCTATGTAAAACCGATTGTGCATTCATGGCTCTTACTTTTGAAGGAGACAATCGGTCCAATGCCGGTTCCGGTAAACGGTATTATTCGCTCTATACGGTTTCTGGTCAAGATGTTGCCGCATCACATTTTCTGATGTCAGATATTGCGGAGTATGATCGCATTACGGAATGGAAAGGGCAGTTCTACTATCTGCGCCATCATATCTCCGACAGTGGTGACGACGTTTATGAATTACGGAAGTTTAATCATATTTGAATTATGCATTTGATCCTACAATCGCAAATCAGAGTCGGAACGGGCGAGACACGTGCTTAACGCCAAAATGATTGTATAGATTCGGATGTAATTCACTACTTTTGCAGGAATATTCATGTAAGAGTTAGCACAGAGACTGAAGTGAAGAATGTTGTTATTGCGCTTATAATCAGTATTATGACGCTCTCGTCCTGCGGGGCGAAGAGAGGCGTGGTTCAGGTATGGGATTATATCCAGGAACGTCCGGACAGTGCCCTTTCCGTACTGAATGCGATGGACGCATCGGCTTTCCATGGCCGGACGCTGGCTGAATACCGGCTTTTGAAGGCGATGGCATTGGACAAGAACTATGTGAATGTAGCATCGGATTCCTTGGCGCTGCCTGCGTATCAGTATTTCCAAAAGCACGGACCTAAGGAGAAGGAGATGATGAGCCTGTATTATCTGGCACTATCTCATTATTATGCACATGAATCTCCTGAAGCTATTCTTTTATTAGAGGAAGAAACGAGTATGGCCAGAGCGCAAGGGAACCTTTTTTACCTTGGACTAGGTCATGTGTTAAAAAGCTATGCGTTTTTGGGAACGTATTGCGTTTCTGAAGCAATGAAAAGTGCCGAACTGGGTGTCGCGGCTTTCGAATCCATACCGGATTCCTTTCAAGTACAGCGTGCGAAACTGCAGCTTGCCGATACTTATCATTCGACGAAGGAGTACAAAAAAGCATATTCCATTTTTCAGGAACTGATCAGCACATGCCCTACGGACACATTCACAATGCGTCGTGCATTAATTCATGGCGCCTATAGTTTATATTTGGCCCTTCCGGAACGTGCTGATTCGGCCATGTTGTTTTATAACCGAGCACTGAATGAATACGGAGCATCCATGAGCTCGGTTGAGGTCGCTCATTTTGGCGAAGTCGCAGCCATGACAGGGAATACCCAATTGGCACATGAGATTGTCGAGCGATTGAAAGTGTCTGGCAAGCATCCGGAACAGCGAGCTTACCTGGAGTATAAACTTCTTGTGAAAGAAAAGAAACCGTTGGAGGCGTTGGCTGCGTTGGAAGAATTTATCGACCTTCAGGATCCGATTATTAGAGAGACTTTAGAGCAATCGCTGGTCAAAGCTCAGCGGAATTACCAAGAACAGCAGAAATTAACGGCGGAGCATGCTCTTACCATGTCAAAAAGAATCGGATTGGTGAGTGTCTTATGTTTGCTCCTTGCTCTTTTGGCTCTTTGGTTATACTACTCCAGGAGACGTAAGATCATCTTGCTGGAGCGGGAACAGATGATAGACAATCTGAGTACGGCGGCCATGCTTCTTCAAGAATCCGAGCGGAAGAACTCTGCTTTGGAAGGGGACTTACTGGCGGTTCAAATGCGCTATATCGCAGCATATAAGAAACAGTTCTCCAAGATCTCCTCCCTTCTGGAGAACTATTACAATTCTTCCGATAAGAAAAACGGCCGGGATATAGTCTATGGACAGGTGATGGAAATCGCTGCAACCATCGGAAGCGGAAAGGCACAGATGAATGCGTTGGAGAAAGAAATAAACGCCGTCCATGGCAATGCCATGAAATACTATCGCGAAGAGTTTCCCGGCAAAGAAGCAGACCACTATAATCTGGTATGTTTGTTCATGGCGGGCTTCACGACGCCCATGCTGGAGCTGCTGACAAAAACCAAACGGAATACGTTATACTCCAAAAAGAAGCGGCTTCTCGAAGAAATCAGGGATAGTTCCGCCGCGCACAAAGACCTGTATCTGATGGTCATCAAGTAAGAGCAAAAGACCTCAGGCGTAGCATTATAAAAGGGCGCTGATAATCAAGTAGATACACGCCTTGCAAGATTTCGTTTCTTGCAGGGTGTTTTGTTTCTTTGTAATGTGTTGACTGTCAGCTTGTTGTGAAGATGCGGAAGAGCGCCTATGCAAGAATTTTTAAGCAGATTTTTCTTTTATCGATTTATTTTAGGCCATATATTTGCGGAAACTAATTATAAATAAATAGATCCTATGAAAACCTGTCTTTTAATTTTAGGGCTTACCGCCATCCTAGGAATTGGCGAAGTAAACACACCTACAGAATTAGGAGATCCCCCTATCATTATTGAAATTGAAGATGAGGAAGATCCTTCAAACGGTAATCGCGCGCCGGTTTTTGTCCCGATAAGTGGTTATGTCGAGTCGAGTATCGGTGTGGTTGTTTTGAGATTCTCTCAATCGTGCGGTATGGTTCAAATTTCTTTCAACAACCTTTCCGATGGAAGTTATTATTCGACCTCGGTAAATGGAACGGGAGCCGTTGTGATTCCACTTACACTCACTTCCGGATCCTGGACAGTCACGTTTGAACTTTCAAATGGTACTGTCTATAACGGTGAATTCACAATTTAACTTTGTATGGCTCGAACCCGTATTATTATCATAATGGGGCTGGTGCTTTGTATGAGCAGTTGTTCCAATTATCACATTAGGAAGCAGTTGGAGACCTTCTTGTCCCAAGAGGTGCGTTTCCCTTCTACTATGCTCCGTTGTCCCGGAGGTTCCACAGGAACAGAAGCATGGTCAGACTCCATGCCCCAATTGGTAATCTATGTGGACTCGAGTCAATGTTCCACCTGCCGAGTAGGGCACTTGTCCGAATATATACCCTTGCATGAAGAATCTATTCGGACAGGGCGTTATATGCTGACCATTATTTTATCGCCACCTGTAAAAGATTACGGGAGCATCATGCATTTACTAGAGACGTATAAGTACCCTTTTCCCGTGTATCTGGACAAGAATCATTCATTCAGGAAGGAAAATGGCTTTATCCCTGACGACAGCCGGTTCCATGCCTTTTTGACAGATCGGTCCCATCGTCCGGTCTTGGTAGGCGATCCTGTCCGGAGCGACAGAATGAGGAAGTTATTCGACCGTTCATTGCAAGAACTATAGAACGTAACAATTTAACAATTAACAACAAAACATTAACTATTATGAAAATCAAGTATGCACTTATCGCGGCGGTTCTTCTTGTTGCCGCAACTGTTACTTCCGTGGAAGTTATCAAGAATAAAACTCCGTTATTTGAGGCAAATGTTGAAGCATTGGCTGATACAGAGCAAGGAACTATGGTATATTATGCATGTAAGTATTTTGGATGTTGTGGGGGTGAAAATAAGTGTTTCACGGGATCCATTACTATAGGTGGTGTCAAATTAGAAGGCACGTTTTATATGCAATAGATTTGATTGTAGTATAAATGAAATTTGCAAGGATACTAGCGACACTGGCAGTCATGGTTCTGTTATCATGTTCTTCGGAACAACAGAAACCACAGCTTGAAAGTGACTTCCCGTCTGTTGAGCATTTGGATGAGTATGAGATGCTTGATGTCCCGGATTATATAGAACGGATGGATGTTAAGGGAAATTATATTGTTTTCAAGACATCAAACAAATCTCAGCACGCATGTTTGATTGATACCGCAAACGATCGGAAACAGTTCTTTTTAACTGAAGGAAGAGGTCCTGGGGAAACAACAAACTTGATAGATATCTCATTCTATGATGAGCGTACATTGCAGGCATCCGTGGATCCTGAATCTATCATGCTGTTTGATGTCGATAGTTTGATGTCGGGAAAGACCATCCCTGAATTTACTTATAGATTGTCTGAAGGCCAATTTGCTTTTCCGAATATAACTGGTATATCGGAACACGAAGTGCTATATTGCGGGAAAAACCATGGCTACACTGACAATCCGACGAATTATTGCATTGAGAATGTAGAAACTGGAAAGATCAAAGGTTTTGGCAACTTCCCAGATGACGAAATCACGAAGAGTATTCCAACCGAGGATTATAGCTTGCAGACCGCTTACCAAGCAAAGGTAAGACCGAGTCCCGACAAAGATCGGGCGGTTGCATTTTACTTCTATGCCTTGGGTTTTGAGATTCTTGATACAAAAGCATCTACAGTCATTTCATCACGCATGTATTCTCCTCTAGGCGCAAAAGTAACCTACAATGAAGTAATGAACGCCAATTTTATTACTCGTGACCCGGAAGCGTTGCGAGGATTTCTTGATGTGGCTGTTACTGAAGAGTATATTTACTTATTGGCTTCATTGAAACGTTTTTGTGATGACGGTTATAATAAAGGCCAGGAGGTGTACCGTTATTCGTGGGATGGTACCCCGGATAAACACTTTCAATTGACGCTCCCTACCAGTTCAATTGCCGTCAGCGCTGATGACAAGACTCTCTATGCAATCAAAAACGGATCAGATTATGATGCGGTGGTAATGTATAAGATACAATAAGTATCCCTTCCCCGTGTCTCTGTCCAGAGCGATAAAACAAGGCAGATGACAAAATCATTGCAAGAACTATAGAACGTAACAATTAAACAATTAACAACTACTGTTATGAAAATCAAGTATGCACTTATCGCGGCGGTTCTTCTTGTTGCCGCAACTGTTACTTCCGTGAAAGCTCTCAAGGAAAGCACTCTGTTATTTGAGGCAAATGTGGAGGCATTGGCAGATGGAGAGGATTGGACTTTTGGTCCGATGTGTTCCAAAACCGGGACTCCGGGGAATTATTATATGAAATATTGCAAAAATTGTAGAGGATCATATGGTAAGTATGCAATGGACGTGGTAGCTTTTTGCTAAATTCCAAATTTTGATGCTGAACATGATTCGCAAATCAGTCTTGTAAAATTTGTATAATGGATATTATAACGAAGATTGCTGTTTTAACAATCCCTTTATTTTCGGGAGTGCTTTTGTCATGTGAACACAACTCTTCCTTAATGAAAGAGGGAAGAATCAAATTTGTGGAGCCGGAGAAAGTGATGTCTGTTGATCCGGACACGTCTTTATCTGATTCTTTCCGAGAAATACCATATGCATACAATTTGCAGATTATCAATGATTCGATATTAATAATCCATAGTCAATCACATGAAACGGAGTCGAATCAGTTCATTGCCTATGATATGGGAGATTACCATCGTCTCGGTTCATTTGTAAAACAAGGACGAGGACCAGGCGAGATACTCGAACCCTGGATCGTACCTTCAGATGCGAGACAGAAAGGCTTGTACGTAAGAGACAATGCCTCCGGAGCGGCTTATATAATCGATGTAATGAGAGTTCTTGGAGGAGACAATGAGGACTCTTTCCAAGAAGTAGATATCCCGGATGGTACAGTTGATTGGGCTCCTTTAAATAGCACAAACTATCTGCTCCTTGTAAACGAACATAATGAACTTACGATACAGTTGACAGGAACACAGAAACATACTTTTCATCCTTATAGGGGCCTTAATGCTGATCGTTATATTCCCAAATTCAGTTCAATACTAACAGGAAATGAAGCGCAGGGAAAACTTGCATATGCCATGTTGTGTTTCCCGCAGATTGCCATTATCGATTATAAGAGCAAGGAGATTCATTCATCTGCAGTGGACCCATCATATAAAAACTGGGAGTCTATCCTTAAAAGCCAGTTCAGCCCGGAGTCAATGCAGTATTACAGAACTTTAACATCTTCTGACAAATATATCATTGCGCTATACGATGGCTGTTCGCTTTCAGATACAGCAAGTCCGTCGCACATACCGACCATTCATATCTTCGACTGGGAAGGCCGGTTCCTATATGAATTGCGCGTCAGGGAGAACATTGGCGCTATGTCTCTTGATTCTTGTTCGTCATATCTTTATTGCATAGATAATTCGTCTGGTCAGATTATCCGATATGATCTTTCTGGAATTCTTGGAGAATAGCGAGTTCCGCAACTGTTACTTCCATGGAAGTTTTTAAGGAAAGTACTCCTTTGTTGGATGCGATGTTGAGGCATTGGCTGATTCTGCCCTTTATAGTCGAAACATTTCTTTCGCTCAAAAGGCAGATAGAGATGAAAAAGGTTTTTATGTACTGAATAGTGACATTTGCATTGCTGGAGATGTACTCTTGATCCTGATACCGACTTATGGTGAACGTTATACATGCAATCGGATTGTTTCAGTGAGTTTGAGCTCTGGCGAGATGATGGAGACTGTATGTCGCTCCCGGGGATTGTCTATTCGAACTTTTGTTCAGATGGGAAGTTAATCTATGCCTTTAATAGCTCTGAAAACCAGATAGAAGTTTATGAGATGTAGTAAGTTGTTCATCTTTCTTTTGAGTCTGGTTTTTATATCATCCTGTTTCTGTTTCACAGAAAACAAATCCGGACATGATGATAAAATCAATAGTCTTATAGGAAGCGATATTTCATTTATTGACCGGAACGACAGAACGAGGAATTGATTCGACCGATTATTGCAAATACTTTAACTCGCAAGAAACATCTTAACAATTAACCACTAAACATCAACTGTTTCTTTAATCAAGTAGCCTTTTCGGATTCTCTATCACTCTAGTCTGCAAATGCGCTCTGAAAGCGGATGGGAAATGCTAATGAAATAAAGAAATACTCATACATATCCCTAATAGCTGGTTTATGGCTGATTTACGAGGCGGGATATGGAGTGTCGCAAGTTTTCGGACTGGCTCATTCCAAGCATGTCCTTTTTCCCATGACCGGTCATTTCCAAAACCCCGGACCCTTTGGCGGATTTGTGGCCATGCTCATGTCCGTTTGTTTGGGATTCATTTTATTGACGGAAGGGAACGATAATTGGCTGCGATGGGTGAGAAGACTTTGTTTTGTAGCAGCAGCAATGGGCGTGGTCGTTTTACCTGCTTCTTTGAGTCGGGCCGGGTGGCTCGGGCTGGCCGTCTCTTTGGGGGTGCTGGTTTATCAGGACAATAGAATCAAGGGGTGGTTTCAGGCTAAGTCTATCCGGATCTCAGGGTCCTTACTGGTCTTGTCCGCTGTCTGTGTGGGCGGTTTCTTTCTCAAAAAGGACTCCGCTCTGGGCCGTGTCCATGTCTGGCACATGGAACTGCTGGCCTTGTACAATGCGCCTTTGACAGGGGCCGGAAGCGGTCGCTTTGCCTGGACTTATGGGGAAACCCAGGCGGCCTATTTCGCCGCAGCAGAGCGGGCGCCCTGGGAGATACGCGTGGCCGGTTGTCCAGAATATGCTTTCAATGAATACTTGAAAGCGGGAGTCGAATGGGGGCTTCCCGGTCTTCTCCTGTTTCTCGGGCTTGCTTTGTTTGTATGCATTATCCTTATCCGCAAGGCCAACCCTTTGGGCTACGGGGCGATCACCCTGTCTGTCTTCGCCTTTTTTTCATACCCATTGGAGCTTTGGCAGTTCCGTTTGATGGGTGGGCTGTTTGTGGCTGCGGCTCTTGGTGAATGTCTGGGACGATACGGTTGGGCGGCTTATGGCTTCTTCCTGCTTGCGGTCGGTGCGGTTTGGATAGAGGGCCGACACAGGACTCCTCCACTAGACTACCGTTCATTGTATCGGCAAGGGTATGCGCTGTTTCAGCAGGAGGCCTATGAGGAGGCCCTTCCGCTTTTGAGTGAGGGGGCGTCCCTCTCTTGTGACCCTATGTTCCATAACATTATGGGGCGTTGTTACGAGGCAATAGGAGAATACAAGGCTGCGGAGTTCGAGTACTGGCATGCGCATTACATGGTCCCTTGTCGCCTATACCCTCTGATACTCCTGCAGGAATTATATATTTACCAAGGGGAAATGCAACGTGCGGATGAGACGCTTTCTCGGATAAAGGCCTTGCCTCTTAATCCCAAAAACGCAAACATGAAGAAACTTCGCGAACGCGCAGAAGAGAATGCGGTTCGGCAAGGCTGTCGATCACATGATTGATAAGTGCTTGAAAACAAAGATCGCCAGAATCGTTTCCGGCATGACCGTCATCGCATTTTTCGTGATGGTCGCGTTATTGTTGTCCCGTGTTTTTATTTGTGACCAGTTCACGATCAAGGGCGATTCCATGCTTCCAACATTTACGACGGGGGATCGGATATGGGTGAACAAATTGTTGATGGGAGCCAGAATCTATAAGGATCTGGATTTCGAGGAGTCTGGCCTTGATTGCTTCCGAATGCCGGGACTACGCAAGTTGAGACCAGGGGATATTGCTGTCTTCAATGATCCCTACGAACGCTACGGAGACCGGATCGATTTCGTGATTAACCGCGTTTTTGCCAAACGTTGCATTGCTTGTCCGGGAGATACCATCTCGGTCATCAATGGCTACTATAGAAACTCTTCTGGCAGGGATACCGGGATTCCACTCCATTATCAGCAATCCGTGGCATCTTTGTCGGATTCCCGACTCAAGGATATGGGGGCGGTTTATCCGGTGTATCCATGGGTGGAAGCCCTGGGATGGACGATAAAAAACATGGGGCCCCTTTATGTCCCGGGAAAGGGGGACACGGTTCGGCTGGACACGCTCAACGCGCGTATATACGGGCGGTTGATTGAATATGAATGTGGGGCTAAGCCCATTATCACCGACGCTCATGTATATGTGAATGGCCTCAGAAGGGACACATATACCTTCAGGAATAATTATTATTTCTTCGCCGGAGACAATGTCTTGAATTCTAAAGACAGCCGGTACATCGGGCTTATCCCGGAGGAGTATATTGTAGGAATTGTTTGGTAATGAAAAGAATGCTGCTGGGAATACTGCTGCTGTGTGCCCCTCTGCTTGAGGGATGCCGGGGGGCATGGGATGCGCAGGTTGTCAAAGCCATCATGGCCTCAGGTGAGAATTCGGGAGAACTAAAGGCCGTGCTCAAACACTATGCGGACGAGCCTCTGAAGCGTCGTGCAGCCTGTTATTTGATCGGGAATATGCCCGGTCACTTTACATATACGGGAAAAGAAGCACAATCTTATTCCAGACAGATGAGCGGCCTCCTTGATTCCTTGCCTTTTCAAGATCCCTATCACGACAGCCGTATCATCCAGTCCAAGATTGACAGCCTGAGGCGTCATTATTCCTTCTCCGATTTTGACAAGACCGATGATGTGCGGACTGTGACGGCCGGTTTCCTGATCGCCAATATCGAGTATGCATTCGATTTGTGGGAAAATGGCCGTTGGGCGCAGCATCTTGATTTTGAGGAGTTTTGCGAGACGATTCTGCCATATACTTTCCACAATGGCTACGAGCATGAAGACTGGCGCAGTGCGATCCGGGCCATGCTGGATGCAGAGACCTATGAAACACTGGACAGTTATAAATACTCTTCCGACATGGACCATTCGCCCTTTTGGGCATGTAAGTATTTGAATGGATGGCTGAAGAATTATTACAGCAGGGACGACGTGCCGAATGGGACGGTCCGGGCTCTCTCACAGTCGGCCCTTCCCAGGCTTCCGTTTGGCGAATGTGACCACTTTGCCGACATCGCGGTGGTTGTCATGCGGAGCCTTGGGATACCGGTCATGGAGGACTTCACGCCGCAATGGCCATTCCGCTCCCTGGGGCATACCTGGAATGTCTTAATTTCTACGGATGGCCGTAAAATAGCATTTGGCGGATGTGACGTAGATCCGGATGTACTCCATAAACCCGACCAGCGGATGGCCAAGGTTTACCGGAGAACGTATGCCGCGGATGCCGGTCTGATC
>Ga0247609_10007194_pt1 | contig 10623 bp, 8 predicted proteins | sample 172DNAGHGlowgp2_FD_193487 | JGI IMG/M metagenome (GOLD analysis project Ga0247609, IMG submission 193487) | Sheep rumen microbial communities from Palmerston North, Manawatu-Wanganui, New Zealand - 1728 DNA GHGlow gp2 | ecosystem: Host-associated > Mammals > Digestive system > Stomach > Rumen ...
CCACGCCACGCGCCACTTCGCGGCCGTCAGCAGGGTCAACGAAGACTTTCTTGCCGATGAACTTCTCCTGCCAAGCCTGAGAGTCCTTGATCTCTGCTCCCAGACCTGCCGTCTCGCTCTCATGGTTGAAGTAGGCACCATAGACCACGGGCACCTCATCGCCATGGATGGAGATGTAGCCGCTGATGCCGCCCCAGAGACCCATGCCCTTGAGCGAGACCACGAGGATGTCCTCACCGTCAATCTCGCAGGCGTAGTACTTCTGGCCGTCAATCTCGCCCTCGTTCTTCACCACCTCGGTATACTTGGCCTCGGCCTCTGCGCCGTCGAGATCGCGAATGTTGAGCGAGTAGAGAATCTGCTTCTTTACGTCGAGAGCCACGTTAGCATCCTGCATGGGCTTCAAAGCCTTGAAGATGAAAGCCAGCAGGAAAGCCACGATGACTACGAGAATCGTACTATATATAATAATGTACGAATTGCTATTGGTGTTCAGTTTCATTTTGTACCTCCTCTCTTCATTCGTTTTGCAATGTTTCTTTCCACTACGAAATGGTCAATCGTAGGAGCAAACATGTTCATGAGCAGGATAGCCAGCATCATGCCTTCGGGATAGCCGGGGTTCATCACGCGGATGATGATAGCCATTGCACCGATGATGAAGCCGTAGATCCACTTGCCACACTCGGTACGGCAAGAGGTCACAGGATCGGTAGCCATGAACACGGCACCGAAGCAGAAGCCGCCCAGCACCAGATGCTCATACCAGGTGATCGGGGTCATGCCTAAGCTCTCGAAGAGGCAGGCCATCAGGCCGCCGCCTACGAAGACGCTCAGCATGGTCTTCCAGGAAGCAATGCCCGTCCAGAGCAGCAGAATAGCGCCGAGGGCGATGGCAATGACTGGGGTCTCGCCAATAGAACCGGGGATGAAGCCCAGAATCATATCGTTGAGCGAAGCCGTCACGTTAGCACCCTGACCAATCTCGCCAAGGGGCGTAGCCATCGTGAAACCGTCGGGCAGCGTGTTGCCGAAGCCGAGGATGCTCTCGTTGGCCACCCACACCTGGTCGCCGCTCATCTTCGTGGGATAGGCGAAGAACAGGAATGCACGGCAGAGCAGAGCGGGGTTGAAGATGTTCATGCCCGTGCCACCGAAAATCTCCTTGCCGATAATCACGGCGAAGGCAACGGCAATGGCGAGAATCCACAGCGGACAGTTCACAGGGACAATCAGTGGAATGAGAATACCCGAGACAAGGAAGCCCTCCTGGATTTCCTCACCCTTCCACTGTGCCCAGGCAAACTCAATGCCGAGACCGACAATATAAGAGACGAGAATCTTTGGCAGTACGGCGAGGAAACCGAAGATAAAGAGGTCGAAGAACGAAGCCGAAGCCAGCGCCCCTGCAGCCAGATAGTTCTGATAGCCCACGTTGTACATGCCGAACAGCATGGCAGGCATCAGTGCGAGGACCACCATACTCATGATGCGTTTCGAGTCGATGGCGTCGTGAATGTGTACGCCCGTCTTCGCCGTGTCGTTGGGCACGTAGAGGAACGTCTCGAAGCCGTCGAACAGCGAACGGAAAGCATGCAATTTGCCACCCTCTTCGAAGTTCGGCTTTATCTTATTCAAATAATTTCTTAATGCGCTCATAACTATTATGCGTTTTCTTTCCTTAAAATATTGAGACCTTCACGAACGATGCGCTGCAATTCGAGTTTCGAGGAATCCACAAACTCGGCCAAAGCAAAGTCCTCGGGTGAGACCTCATAGATGCCTAACTGTTCCTGACGGTCGATGTCGCCCGTGATGATGGCCTTGATGAGGTATTCGCCGTAGATGTCCATCGGCAGCACCTTGTCGTATTCGCCACTCATGATGATATGGCGCTCGCCGCCCTTGATACGGGCATCGGCTTCGAACTCCTTCTTACCGCAGAGCCAGGAGAAATAGCTGCGGTTGACGGAGAACTGCTTGAAGCGCGGCATGATCCAGCCCAGCATCTCGTCGGCATCGTCGCCTTCGGGGATGACGGTAATCTCAGAAGTGTGAGCACCTAAGAAACCATCCTTCGAAGTCTGGCGGCCTGTAAGCACATTGCCGTTGATGATGCGCACATGGTGGCTGGCATCATAGCTGTTGGAGAGTAGGGTTGAGAGCTCTTCGCCTACGAGCATGTCGGCATGCACAGGCTTGTTCACCTCGCTGCCGCATAAAGCCACCGTGCGGGTCAGGTTTACCTTACCCGTGTTGAACAGACGGCCAATGAAGAGCACCACCGTGGGGTCGCCAATCGTCCAAACCACCTCACCCTTGTTCACCGGGTCGATATGGTTCACCTGAACACCTACATTACCGGCAGGACAGGGACCGTTGAAAGCGTTGACCTCAACGTTTTCAAGGGCTGAAAGGTGAGCGCTGAGAGGGGAGTCCTTGCCAACGCCTACATAGGTCTTGGCGATCTTTGAGAGAGCAGCGAGACCTGTCTGGAAATCGGCTTCCTGACCTTTCACCTCGTATTCGAAGTCGCAGGCCAACGGTTTGTCACGCAGGGCAGAGACGAAAATTGCCTTAGGCTTCGTCTCAGGGTTGGTTGAAACGGCATAAGGCAACTGGTTGATGTAGCCGAAGAGACCTGCTTCGAGCAGGGCATTGATGACCGTCTGGCCATCCATCTTCGCGACATCCTTCTTGCCGAAGTCCGTATACTCCTGTTTAGCGTCGGCTTCCACCTTGACGCAAAGCACTTTACGACGCTCACCACGCTCTACAGCCGTCACTTTACCGCTGACGGGCGAGGCGAAGCGAATCTCTGGGTACTGCTTGTTCACGAACAAAGCATCTCCAGCCTTCACATGGTCGCCTTCACGGACAACAACTTTCGGAGTGACACCTTCGAAATCGTCGGGAACCAAAGCGTATTTCCCGTTCGATTTCAACTGGAGTTTCTGCTCCTCTGCGCGTCCTTTCAGACGAATGTCAAGGCCTTTCCGCAAATTAAAAATTTGGTTAATTGCCATATAGTACAGAATAAAATGTTGATTCAACGGATGCAAAATTAATAAAAAATGTGGGTATTTTGATATTTTGACGCTAAAAAATGAAGCAATAACAAGTTTTTATCGTAAATTTGCAACATGAAACAAACAGATGCCTCAGCATTTGTCAAGTCGGATTGTCAGTTTTGAAAATATTCAAGCATATACTCAAGTGGTCTGTCTGGGGAATTGTCGCCCTTATTGTCCTGCTCGTGACGCTGCCTCGTATTCCCGTGGTTCAGTCATGGTTGGCAGAAAAGACGGCTTCCACTTTGAGTCAGATGCTGGAGACAGACGTTAGCGTCGGCCGGGTGGAGCTGGGCATGTTTAACCGCGTGATTCTTGACGGCATCCTTGTCAAGGATCAGCAACAATCCGATTTGTTACGGGTGGGTCGTTTGTCGGTCAGGATCGAAATGCTTCCTTTGGCCGAAGGCCGTATTTCGGTTTCTTCCGTTCAATTGTTTGGAGCCCATGCGAATTTCTACCAGCTTGACTCGCTCTCAAAACCGAATTATCAGTTTGTGATAGATGCGCTGTCGTCGAACGATACTATTTCAGACAACACTTTAAATCTTCGCGTTAATTCGCTGATTATCAGACATTCTTCGGTCTCTTACGACAAGAAGTTCATGCCCTATGAAGCAAAGACATTCCAGCCAGATCATCTGAAGTTGACCGACATCAGCGCTCACATGATTTTGAAGACGCTGACTGAGGACTCCCTGAATGTGAATGTGAAGCGCCTTGCATTGAAAGAGCAGTCAGGTCTGGATATAGGTCATTTGGCTTTGAAGTTGGAGATGGGCAAGAAGAATGCGAAGTTGAAAGACCTTGTTCTGCAATTGCCTCATACAAAGATAAATGTGGGCGACCTGACTGCCACATACGACATCGAAAGGGTCGGGGAGACGCTAAGCCTGTCAGGAGAACTCTCGAACACCATCGTGACACCTTCTGATTTTGCCTGTTTCCTCTCTACGCTGGAGCATTACACCATGCCTTTGACACTAAACACCGTCATTTCCGGGGAGATGTCGCATTTCACTATTCCCCAGCTACAGATACAATCTGCCAGCGACGAGGTGGAGCTTTCGGTGAAAGGATGGGTGGATTTGCATTCCCGACCCGTTGCATGGTATGCCGATTTGAACAGGTTTCATTTGTCAGACCATTTGCTCTCGCTGCTCCAGCAGGACTTCTCTCTGCCCAAACCCGTTGCACGACTCGGCCAGGTGAATGTTACCGGCGATGTGATAGGTGGGCATGATGGTCAAATCACGGTTGACTGCGATGTGAGAACGGGTGTGGGCGACCTCGGAGTTCACTGTCGCGCCTCTCGTGACATGCATCTGGATGGAAGACTGAAAACCGATGGGATAGACCTGAAAACTCTCCTGGATGACAGCGACTTCGGAAAGCTGGCAACGCAGGTGACCTTTTCTGGCGTACCGACCTCCCTCGACATCAAAGGAGAACTGAACCACTTTGAATATAAGAACTACCCCTATTCCCAGATTCTTCTTGACGGCATCTATGCATCTGACAAGGTCGGTGGCAAAGTGACGATTGACGATCCGAATATTCAGACCGATGTGGAAGGCTACCTGCAGCGGAACAAGCGGCAAACAGCGATCCGGCTCAATGGGCATGTGCATCATTTCGCTCCTGCAGCGCTTCATTTGTCGGATCAGTGGGGAACTGCAACATTCTCTGCGTTTTTCGGAGCCGATTTTACGGCCAGTAGTATGAACGATGCCCAAGGAACTGTCAATTTTGGCAGTTTTGAGCTGACTGACTCCCTGGGCGTTTACCGTATTGACCGGATGCTTGTCCAGTCGGGGTACGACGAGGGCGTCCATTACCTGAAGATGAATGGCGACATTGGTGAAGCAGAGCTGAAAGGAAACTTTGACTGGGCGACTCTGCCACAGAGCTTTGTAAACTTCGTGGCCGACAAGCTTCCTACATTACCAGGATTACCCCCTGCAACACGTCCGACGGACAATGATTTCCTGGTGAACCTTCGACTTCGGGAGACTGAATGGATGAAGCGTTTGTTAGGCATCCCCCTCTCTATCGAAACGCCTCTCACGCTGCAGGCCGACATTGACGACCGTCAGGGAGAGATCAGTGTCAGGGGACTGATGCCTTCCTTTACCTATAACGACGAACGCTATAAAGACGGTGAGATTCTTGTCACTTCTCCTACTGATACGATGAACTGCGAGGTGATGGTGGTCAAGCAGATGGAGGACGGTCGTATGATGGACCTGAAGCTTAACCTGATGGCAACGGAAAACAACCTGCATTCGACGTTTCAATGGGATAATCATGATGACGGTGACAATCTGATGAGTGGTACGGTGAAAACCATCACACGGCTCTATCAAGGGACACAGGGCAAACCGGAGACTCATGTGCGTATTCTTCCTTCCGATGTGATTATTGCGAATACCGTGTGGCACATGGAACCGTGCGATGTGCTCTATTCCGAGAAGAATCTGTACGTAGACCACTTTAGTGTAGCTAACGGCCAGCGTCATCTGCTGATTCATGGTCTGGCGACTGATGATGCTAAAGACACGCTCACCGTTGAGATGAACCAGATGGAGGTGTCGTATGTGTTAGACCTGCTCGATTTCCATTCTGTTGAGTTTAGCGGAGAAGCAACAGGTACCGTGGGTCTGGCTGGTGTTTTCAGTGAACCGCAGTTCTGGGGTCATCTGGTGGTCGATCAGTTCTGCTTCGAAGGCGGAGCGATGGGAACGCTTTTTGCCGATGCCCAGTGGAACCAGGAAGAACAGCAGATAGACATTGATGCTGTGGCCGATGCTGGAGCTGATGCCATGACCTATATTCAGGGGTATGTCTCTCCCCCTCGTGACTATATCGACTTGCATATAGCCGGACGGGGTACACCGATCGATTTCCTTTACACCTACACGAACAGCTTCCTCTCCAGCGTGAAGGGACATGCCACAGGCGATGTGCGGCTGGCCGGCCCATTGGGCGAGATGGACCTGACGGGTGACCTGAGTGTCACTGGTGAGGCTGAGATCACGGTGTTGGGCACTACGTATAAGCTGATGGGTGACACGGTGCATCTCATTCCCAACGATATTCAGGTCAGTCGGGTCCGGCTGAGTGACCGTTATGGAAACATCGGCTACCTGACTGGCGGCATCCATCACGACCATCTGTCGGACATGACATTCGACTTTGAACTGGAAACACCGCAGCTGTTGGCTTATGACATTCGCGAATTCGGCGAGTCTTCATTCTACGGAACCGTGTTTACGCAGGGCCGTGTCGACCTGCATGGACGTCCGGGTGAGGTGGTGATCAATTGCAATGCGACTCCGCTGCGTGATTCTCGTTTTACCTATAATGTCGTTTCGACCGATGCTATCAGTAATCAGGAGTTCATCACCTGGCGTACGGCTGCAGATACCATACATGGTGCAAGGGCGGACAACACTCCGGCAGTGGTGTCTGCGACCAATCAGTCGACGGATATTCGTATCAACTTCCTGTTGAATCTGACACCTGATGCTGAAGTCCGCTTATTGATGGACGACCGTGCCGGCGACTATATCACGCTGCACGGATCGGGTGTCATACGTGCCTCGTTCTATAACAAAGGATCCTTCCAGATGTTCGGTACTTATACGGTGAACGATGGCACATACGATATTACCATCCAAGATATTATCAAAAAGAAATTCACCTTCCAGGACGGCGGCACCATTACGTTTGGAGGAAATCCGTTCAGCGCCAATCTGAACCTGCAGGCTCAATACACGGTAAATGGCGTGTCGCTTTCCGATTTGAGCATCGGCAATTCGTTTACGAACAATACCGTCCGTGTAATCTGCCTGATGAACATTCTTGGTCAGGCAGGTGACCCACGGGTGGAGTTCGACCTGGACTTGCCGACAGTGAGCAGCGATGAAAAGCAGATGGTGCGCTCGGTCATTGCGAGCGAACAGGAAATGAACCAGCAAGTACTCTATCTGTTGGGTATCGGACGCTTCTATATGCAGAGCAACAACAATGCTGAAGTACAGCAGTACAGTCAGACCGAACTGGCCATGCAGTCGTTCCTGTCAGGAACGCTCTCTTCGCAGATTAATCAGGTCATATCTCAGGTGATCAGGAATGACGACTGGAACATCGGTGCCAACATATCGACAGGTAACGAAGGGTGGCACAATGCCGAATACGAAGGTGTCATCAACGGTCGGATGCTCAACAACCGCCTGCTGATCAATGGTCAGTTTGGCTATCGTGACAATGCCACTCAGGCCAATCCCTCGTTTATTGGCGACTTCGACATCCGTTATCTGCTCTATCCCAATGGTAATCTCGCCCTGAAGGTCTATAACCAGACAAACGACCGTTACTTCACCCGTTCGTCGCTGAACACCCAGGGCATCGGCCTGATTCTTAAGAAAGACTTCAACGGCTTAGGCGACTTGTTGCCGCCTAAGAGACGGAAGAAATAGAGAAAGCACTCACGGTAGTACACGGAGGCATGCCGGCCTTCCTATTCAAACAGCCGTGACCATGCGAGGAACTTCTCTACGCCTTCATGCCCGAACTTCTCCAGGCTCTGCGCTGTTTCTACAACCGTAAGCACTCGCTCAGGACGTGATTTTGAATAGAACTTGTCGGCATAGCAGACCAGCTGCTCTTCAAGGGTCTCGGGAATGTAATCGGCCAAGGGAAGGGGCAATTGCTGACGCTCTATCTGCACCTTGGTGATGCCGGTGCCTGTATGCCGTTCGCAGACACGTGCATGCCGCTCATAGCCCAGTTCGCGAAGCAGACGTCCTCCAATCAATCCGTGACGTATGTAAGGTTCTTCACCCTCACAGCAGATGGAGGGTGCATGACACCAACGGATACCGATGTCATGAAGCATCGCAGCCTCTTCCAAGAACTGCACATCCAGCGGCAGCTCCCTGTGCTGTCGGGCTACGAGCAGACAGCGGTCGGCCACCTGACGTGAATGTTTTAGAAGTAACCGGCACAATTCGTCATCGGCAGTATAATACTTATCTATAATTGCTTGATAGTCCATTTGTCTTTTGGCTTTCTATAAATAACAATTCCGTCATGGTCTATATTTTCTTTGTATTTCTGATTCATAATATCGCTTAAAATGTGAGTGTAATAGAAATATGGTATATGCGACTCGTAGATCTTAGCTTATCGTTGAGCACAGATAAGATATGTCGATTCAGCCCCACGCCTTTTAGCGACAAGTCTGTATTTGAAGCATGCCTATAATCACCTCGGGCATGAAAACTGTAGAGCACAACGTCTTCTATCTCTGGCTCCGAGAATAATATTGTTATCAGCTCATTATATGACCGCTCTTTCAGTCCGTACATAATCAGGCTTTCATTTTACGCAATAAATCCTGCAAAAACGGATAGTAGTCATCTACAATGTCATTTTGCCATGCCTTCACCATACAGGTGTGAAGCTTCGTTTCGAGCATTTATCATGTCCGTCCAAGCCCCCATTCTCTATCATTTACAAACTTAGAGCATTGCGCACCAAATCCTTCTACCCCATTAGCAGAGACCAGTTCATAGCATTTTAACCGTTCTTTCCATCGAGGTTGCATTCCTTTCATAGTTATGTCGTTTCATGTTTTATTCGGCAAAGGTAATCAATAATTTCTTATATGGCAATTTTTTTTCAAAAATATTTGGCCTATTCAGCAACAATTAGTATATTTGCAACGAGTATTCCGAGCATGTGTCACGCGAGGCACTGCGTTTGCAGGAATCTCAATAAAAAAATGAGCGTTTATCGCGTATCTATCCTTCACTGAAACGTGGAAAATTTCAAACGGTGGATAATATGCAATAGCGTTCACGCTGTTATGTGTATATAACTCTTTCATCTTAGTAGTTGAAGGATAATTATACCTTGAGGCGTGGACTATTGTAGTATTATACCGTTAGGGCAATTTCCACGGCCTCAGTGAAGTGATTCTACAGTAAGTCCATGCTTTTATTGTATAATTATTACAATTCACATTATTAATTTTTAAAACAAACAAAGATGAAAAAGAAATTTTTATTTTGTGCCATTTTGGCAACGGCCTATGCGTTCTCAGCTAATGCACAGGAAACTGAAATGATTACTGCAACTCTACAACACGGTAACCAAACGACAGTGTTCTACAACAAAACAGCATTTATAAATGCTTACAATGCCGCTGCAGACACCTTAGATGTCATTACCCTTTCTTCCGGGACATTCTCAAGTCCTGGAGTTATCGAGAAGTCATTAACCATTTATGGTCAAGGTTTTGAAACTGACACCATCACAGGCATTGAACCAACAATTATAGATGGCTCAGAACTACCTATATATGCCAATGGAACACATCTTGAAGGACTTCTGATAAATAATCGCCTTAATATTGGAAAGAGTGGAGTTACGTCACATGACAACAGTATCATCAGATGCCGAATGATGGGTGTAAAATTTAACTCCGATTCTTATGACACAGAAATTACGCAATGTGTTATTGCCTCAAAAATGGATCCTGTAAGCGGTCACATTAATGGTGGTTATACCGTATGGGGAGGCGAAAAGGTAGAATACACCGCCCATAATCTAAACATCTCCAATTGCTGGATTAGTGGTGGCATACAGTTATTCAGTGTTCCTGAAAGTACAATTCACGTTGACCACTGCATCCTTTGGACACACTACCTCGCATCTAACATCCCTGGTGGGTCATACGGTCCTTACTACTACACCAATAATATTATTTATAAAGGATTTGACGAAGGTGCAACATCTAAAGGGAACAAGAGTGGGACCGCAATTGGCACACTCTTCGAGGATGAGGGAGAAGACGGCTATTACGATGCAAAAAAGAGTTTAGCAGTAATAGCATTTGATTCACTGAATGGTGATGAAATTAATAGAGGAACTGACGGCACCGTAATAGGACTTTATGGTGGGGTATATGGCTGGAAAAAGATACCCTCCATTCCCCGTATCACTAAGACCACGATTGACACATCGAGTGCCAATGAAGGTGTAATTAAAGTAAACATTGCTGCAGAAATCAATGAATAAGCACATGAACATTTACAAAAGAACGGTGCTCTGTATGTTTATGGCAGTCTGCCTTTTCTTCCATGTACATGCGCAAGGCACTATCACCCAACTCGAATATTGGCTCGATTACAAATGGGAAACAAGGCAAAGTATTCCTGCTGCCAATCAAATAGAGGTAGATATCAGTAGCATGTCGCCAGGCATTCACATCTTAGGTTATAGGGCAGGTTGTAGTAATGGTATGTGGAGTTCTGCCAACTACAAACACTTTCTTATACCGAATTCTCCTCGCTCCGATACAAAAGACACAATTATTCATTACGAATACTGGCTTGACTATCAATGGAGTGAGCGTAAGAACGTAGCTATAGCAAATCAGCTTGAAATAGACATTGAAGGAATGTCGCCCGGAATTCATATTTTGGGCTATCGCGCAGCTACTAAGAGCGGAAAGTGGAGTGCAGCTGTCTATCAGCATTTATTA
>Ga0247609_10007196_pt1 | contig 10621 bp, 3 predicted proteins | sample 172DNAGHGlowgp2_FD_193487 | JGI IMG/M metagenome (GOLD analysis project Ga0247609, IMG submission 193487) | Sheep rumen microbial communities from Palmerston North, Manawatu-Wanganui, New Zealand - 1728 DNA GHGlow gp2 | ecosystem: Host-associated > Mammals > Digestive system > Stomach > Rumen ...
CCGTCGCCCGCTTTATATTGGAAGAGAATATTTTCGCCGTCGTTTTGAATGGTATCGTCACCTGCGCCCGCGTTGATTGAGGCGTTGGAGCTACCGCCCATGACCCAAATAGAATCGTTGCCGTCGCTCGCGTCTACTGTCGGGCTAATACCGTCTGCCCAAATGTCATCGTTACCGTCGCCAGCATTTATCAAAACATTGACACCGCCGCCGCGAATTGAATCGTCGCCGTTGCCGCCGTCCATTGTGCCATTTACGCCTTCATCTGAACCGCCGCTCATAACCCACATTTCGTCGTTGCCGTCGCCGCCGTCCATTTTGACATAATTTCCGCCCCAGTTTTCAAGGGTATCATTGCCCGCGCCGCCGGTCATTGTAATATTTTTGTGCCCGACGTGGCTGCAAATGTGGTCGACAAAGTCGCTACCTCTAAACGTAACGTTGTCGGCAGCACTAATAATGAAATTTATTGCGCCGTCCTCTGGAATGCCGGTGATTAGGGTATTATTTTGGTCATTTTCAGTGACATTTACCTTAGGCACTTCAGCCAACGAAGAAAGGATACTATGACTGCCTTCCGCGAAGTTGAGGAGCGTTAAAGAATTGCCGTTGCTTAGGCGGAGCAAAATCATATTATCGCTTTGAAGTGAAGAACTTGCGCTGACATCGCCGAGTACAAGGAAACGATAAAAACCGGCATATCTGAAGTCAATCGTATCATTTCCGCCGCCGTAAACGTAAACAACATCGTTACCACCGTTTAAATCAACATAATCATTGCCCGCGCCCGCTGTTATCGTGTTGTTATCACTTTCAGCGACAGTTCTAATATAATTATCGCCGTCGCCCGCGTCGATTGTAACTTTCTTTCCGTTGTCGTTTAAAATGGAATCGTTGCCCGCGCCGCTCGCTATGGAAAGATTGCTTCCCCTGTTGAAAATGCGGTCTATGCCGTCGGTACCCGTGATGTTCTTGCCGTCTTCCGCGTTGTAGATAAGATTTAACTCGGCGAGCGCGTCTTTGGAAGAGAAAATATATTTACCGAAATTTTCGTAGTCGCCGTCTCCGAAATTATCAACGGTGATAGTGCCGACGGTCTCGGAGCCGTTGAGCACGGTGACGATAACTCGTCTATCTTCGCCGTTGTCGTCCTGAGTTAGTTGCGTCGTCCAAGTGTAACCTTCAATGACAATGAATTGGTAATCGTCAAAAAAAGGATGAATTGTGTCGTTGCCGCCGCCGTAGACGTAAACCAAGCCGGAACTTGTATCCCAGCCGGCGTCAATGTAATCGTTGCCCGCGCTGCCGATTATGGTATTGTTTTCGCCGGTGACGTTGATAGTATCGTCATCTGCGCCGCCCGTGATTGAATTGCTGTCGCCAGTGACATTGATATTGTCGTTATCCGCGCCGCCGTCGATTGTGTTGTTATCGCCGACAAAATTAACAGCGTCATTGCCCGCTTTAGCGTCTACTATCATTGAGTCGCCGGCTCCAGTAAGGTTATCGTCGCCGTCAGTACCCTCGATTAAATCGGCGAAGCGTTGCAGGTCGAAAGGAAATCTTTCCATGTAAATCATCTCCTTTAGTATATCAAGAAAATTATTCTGTGTTATTCTACACCCCCCCCCACGCGACTTGTCAAGAACTTTGGCAAAAAAAATCCCCCGCAATTTTCGCAGGGGATTTAAAAGTTTTTCCACGTAGAGTTTTATTTAGCTAAGTCGCTGACGGATTTACTTTCGCCGTTGATATTAATTGAAGTCGAAGACTCAACGCCGCTTAGAATAACTTTGCCGCCGCCTCTAACATTAAGCGTCAAGCTATCGTCTTTGAACGTCGCTTTGCTGAAGGTGCCTTCGTTGCCCCGCTTGTCAAGGATTTGCAAAAGGTCGCCTTGCGCGTAATCGGTTATAAAATCTTTGCCATTACCGGCTTGGAAAATGAACGTGTCGGAGCCGTCGCCGCCGGTTAGCGTGTCATTGCCCTTGCCGCCCCAAAGCGTATCGTCACCCGCGCCGCCAATTAAACTATCTTTTCCCTTGCCGCCGATTAAGGAGTTAGCAGAATTGGTGCCTGTGATTGTCAATTTCTTTTTGCCCTGCGCGGCGTCGAAGTTATTAACGCCGTAACTGCTAAGACTGACTTCGCCATTGAACGAGCCGTAAACTTTAGCGGTATCGCCCGCGACGAAGACGCCGCTGCTATAAAGCGTGTCGCCGATATTAAATTCCGTCGTGTCCTTAACAGTGAGTGCACCGCCCTTGAACTTGATAACCGAATTGCCGCTTTTCGTCTTAGCGTCCTTAATCGTTACTTCGCTGTCGATATTGATTGAATCGCCCGCGCTAAAACCTTCGATAACGTCCTTGCCGGTCTTGTTCTCGTAAACGAAGACATCTGCGCCCGCGCCGCCGACTAAAGTATCATTGCCTTTGAGACCGTTGAGCGTCGAGCCGTTCGCGCCCGCGATTATGTAATTCTTTTTCTTATTGCCCGTGATACTTACAGCGGAAGAAACTGCCGAGCCGTCAATCGTTATGACTTTGGAATCGGCAACAAAGCTTTCAGTCGTAGCGAGGAGCGTAATAGATTTTTTCCGCTTATCAAGAACGCCGTCGGCTGTGTAGTAGTTGGAGTTGGAATTCACGTTAATGAGCTTGGACGCGCCGTTTTGAATAGTCAGCGAATTATCATTGCCGAAGTTGAAAATTAAATCCTTGCCGCTAATCGCGTAGCTTTCATAAACAAGTTCGCTCGTGTCGATTGTGTCTTTCTTCTCGTAGTCGGTGATTGTGTCGTTTCCGCCGCTATAAATGAATAAATCTTTGCCTTTGCCGCCGGTCAAAGTGTCGTCAGTAGTTGCTTTGCCTTCGAGCGTATCCTTGCCCCTACCGCCTTCAGTCGAAACGCTTTCGCCAGTGACAATGTTTAACGCCGATAAAGTCGCCGCGCCAATCAGAGAAATTTTTTCGTCGCCAACGCTGATAATCACGTCGTCGCCGCTTGTGACAGAAGAATATTCTCCGCCGCTGATTGACAGCGTGGAATCTGCGCGGAAGCCCTCAATAAAATCGTTGCCGTCGCCTAAAGCGTAATTGACTTGTAAGCTGTCGCCGTAATTCTCAATGGTATCATCATCTGCGCCAGCATTTATCGTGACGAGTTCAAGGTCATTGTGAATGAAATCTTTTCCTGCGCCCGCGTCGAGCAAAGTTTTAATGGCGGTGTTAAAAATCGTGTCGTCGCCCGCACCCGCTACTACTGTGACGAATTCATTGTTGAAAATGTGAATTGAATCATCACCCGCGCCACCATTGATTGAAACGTTCGTGCCCCAACTCTCGATAGCGTCGTTGCCTTCGCCCGCGTCTATCGTGACGTTTTCATTGGAACGGACTGCGCCTAAAATAGAATCATTGCCCGCGCCGCTTTGAATGGTGACGTTGTTGCCGCTGTTGGTGATAGTGTCGTTTAAATCCGAGCCTTCAAGCAAAGTATTATCGATTGAACTGTTTATGCTTATGCCCGTCACGATGACCGGCGCAACTGTGGTGTAAGTGCCGATAATGTTCAGGCTCTCCAGACTTGCCGCGCCGTCAAGCGTGATTAAATTTTCTCCGACGCCGAGAATAATGTCATCGCCGCTGACAACGCTTGAATATTCGCCACCGCCAATGCTTAGCGTGGAAGTTTCATTGAAAGCGTTGATAAGGTCGTTACCGTCGCCCGCCGCGTAGTTGATTAAAGCCTCGGCGTACATATGCAATTCAATAGTATCGTTGCCGGCGTCGCCGCTGACTGTGTTGTTATTGCGAATGTAAATGTAATCGTCGCCGGAGCCTCCGCTGATTGAAGAATTATTGTCTTCCATGCTGATTGAATCGTTACCTGCGCCCGCGTCGATTGTGAGGTTTCCGCCGCCTCCGCCGCCGTAAGAAATGCTGATAGTGTCATTGCCATTGCCGCCGACGATTGAGTTATTATTGGAATAGTCGCTGATGAAATCATCGCCGTCGCCGCCGTCAAGCGTTGAGTAATGGGAGTAAAGACCGCCGATAGTGTCGTTGCCTTCGCCCGCGTGAACTTCGACGCTGTTATTATATTGCGCGGCGGTTATGTAATCATCACCCGCGCCCGCGTTGACAGTCACGTTATCGGCGTAATCGCCAACGCAAATGGTGTCGTTGCCGTCGCCGGTCGTGATAGCTGAACTAATGCCGCCGCCTGCATCTACGCCGCCGCCGTTACGAATTTCGTTATTGCCTTCTAGAGCAGTTATCGTGGCGTAGTTGCCGCTGTTTGAAATAAAGTCGTTGCCTGCGCCCGCGTCAATCGAAACGTAATCGCCGCGCATGTTGGTAAGCCAATCGTCGTCGTCGCCGCCGGTCATTGTGACGGAATCGCCGCCGCGCACAGTGTACGAACCGACGCCGGGATATTTATAGCCGCCGTTTTCGATAGAGTCTGCGCCGCTGTTGCCGCTGATAAATATATTGGAGCCGGTGTTGAAAATATAGTCGTCACCCGCGCCCATATCGACTGTAACGCTTGAGCCTGTGTTGTCGACTATTGAATCATTGCCCGCGCCGAGACTGATAACGACATTTTCGCCGCTGTTATTCATTGAGTCGTTGCCGTCGCCCGCGTCGATAATAGAACTTGCGCCGCTGTTTTGAATGGTGTTATCACCTTCGCCCGCGTCAATCGTGACTTGACCCGCGCTGTTGACAATAGAATCATCGCCTGCGCCGCCAAGAACTGTAGAATTTACGCCGCTGTTATTTAGCAAGTCGTTATCTTTGCCGCCGTCAAGCAAGCCGTCGGAGCCGAGATAATTTGTAATTGTATCTTTATCTGTGCCGCCAGAAAGCGTGACGTTGGAGCCGTTGGAGTTTGTAAGAGTATCCAAGCCGTCGCCCGCATGAACGCTGACTGAGCTGGCTTGATTGCTGATTGAATCGTCGCCCGCGCCAGTGTTTATTGTGACGTTCTCGCCCGTGTTGCCGATAAAGTCATTGCCTTCGCCCGCATCAATCGCAGAAGAATTGCCGCCGTTTGCAATGAAGTCCGCGCCGCCGAGCGCATTGATGACGACACTTTCGCCGGTGTTGGTGATATTATCTCTATAAGCGGAACCCGTAATGATGAGATTGTTTCTGGTGTTGTTAATGTTGTTGCCGTCGTCTTCAAGCGTGCCGATAATGTTCAGTACGTCCAAAGTCGCCGCGCCCTCCAAAGTTATCATGCCGCTACCGATAGTTAAAACAACGTCGTTGTCGCTGGTGCCGGAAGAATAATTATCGCCGCCGATCGAAAGCGTGCTTGTCGCGTCGAAGTTGTAAATTAAATCGTTGCCGTCACCCGCGCTGTATTCGATAAAATTATTTCCGCCAAGCCAAAGAGTATCGTTGCCCGTGCCGCCAATGATTGTCGAACTACTTCCGGAAATAGAATCATCGCCCGCGCTGCCGTCCATTGTATTGCCGCCGCTGATTGTATCCGAACCGTCGCCGCCATTGATTAAAACGTCCGTGCCGTCATAGTTTGAAAGTTCGTCATCACCTGCGCCGCCGTCGATTGTAGTTTTATTGCAACTGTTCGTGACAGTATCATTTCCCGCGCCCGCACTAATTACAACGTTTGCTTGTTTGCTTGCGGCGTGTTCAATGTCGTAATAATTATTGATGAAGTCATTACCGTTGCCGCTGTTTATTGTGACGTTGGAACCGCCGCTACTGCCGTAAGCACCGTTTGAGATATTGTTGTTGCCGTCGCCCGCATTGATTAAAGCATTTGAAGCGCGGTTTGTGATTGAATCGTCGCCCGTGCCCGAACTAATCGTAAAACCTGCGGAGCTTGCATTATTCGGATTGGTAATGTTGATGACGTTTGCACCGTCGCCCGCGTCGATTGAAATATTTGAGCCGTCTTGAATTGTGATTGAATCGTTGCCGCCTTGCGCTTGAATTGTTATATCAGTGTCGTATTCTGTGGAGACGGAGTTATTGCCCGCGCCGACGTTAATCAAAACTTTTTCGTTGTGTGAGCTTTGGTTGTAAACAGTATCGTCGCCCGCGCCCGCGTTTATCGTGCCGTTCGTCGTGTAAAAGAGACTGAATTGGTTGTTGCCGTTTGTATCGTCAAGTAAAATATTCGTAGCGCGGCTTTCTTCATTTCCGCCGCCGCCTCTTAGAGTATCGTTATCCGCGCCGCCGTGCACAGTGACGTTGGAGCCCCAACCTTCGAGATAATTATTTCCTGCGCCGTCGTTGATTGAAGAATCATCGCCCCAGTTTCGAATTGAATCTGCGCCGTTGCCGCCGGTGATTGTCGTCTTGTCGCCTACGCTGTACAGTGAATCGTCGCCGTCGCCGAGCGTGATTAAAGCGTTGTCGCCATAGTTGCTGACGGCATCTTTCCCTTCGCCCGCGTCAATCGTTGCGTTGTTGAGTTTCAACTGGTCGGTTGCGTATCCGTTATCAATGTAATCGTCGCCCGCGCCGCCAACAATGGAGGGACTTTGACCGCCGCTTAACGTGTTGTAAATCCTGTCGTTGTCCGCGCCGCCGTCCATTGTGACGCTTTCAACTGCGCCATTGTTGTTAAGATTATCGTTGCCGCCAAGCCCGCTTAGTGCTGAATAAATTGTTGTGGTCGTTGTCGAAATGTCGTAGTAGGAAGTTCGGAGGTCGTCATTGCCTGACGTGCCGTTATAGGTGCCGCCATTAACAGTCTGTGCCATAAGGAATCATCTCCTAAAAAAATTTTATCCGATTAAGTTACTGACGGATTTACTTTCGCCGTTTATGTTAATTGCTGTTGAAGACTCGACGCCGCCTAGAATAACTTTGCCGCCGCCTTTAACATTAAGCGTCAAGCTATCGTCTTTGAACGTCGCTTTGCTGAAGGTGCCTTCGTTGCCCCTCTTGTCAAGGATTGTAAGCAGGTCGCCTTGCGCGTAATCGGTTATAAAATCTTTGCCATTACCGGCTTGGAAAATGAAAGTGTCGGAGCCGTCGCCGCCGGTTAGCGTGTCATTGCCCTTGCCGCCCCAAAGCGTATCGTCACCCGCGCCGCCAATTAAACTATCTTTTCCCTTGCCGCCGATTAAGGAGTTAGCAGAATCGGTGCCTGTGATTGTCAATTTCTTTTTGCCCTGCGCGGCGTCGAAGTTATTAACGCCGTAACTGCTAAGACTGACTTCGCCATTGAACGAGCCGTAAACTTTAGCGGTATCGCCCACGACGAAGACGCCGCTGCTATAAAGCGTGTCGCCGATATTAAATTCCGTCGTGTCGTTGACGATGAGCGCGCCGCCCTTGAATTTCAGGACGGTATTACCTCTTTTCGTTTTAGCGTCCTTAATCGTAACGGAACTATCTAGGCTGATTGAATCGCCCGCGCTAAAGCCTGCGATAACGTCCTTGCCGGTTTTGTTTTCGTAGGTAAATAAATCTGCACCCGCGCCGCCAACTAAAGTATCATTGCCCTTGCCGCCGTTTAGCGTTGAGCCATTCGCGCCCGCAACTATGTAGTTTTTCTTTTTGTTGCCGGTAATGGAAATTGCACTTTCAACCGCTGAGCCGTCAATCGTCATAACTTTAGAATCGGCGACAAAGTTTTCAGTCGTGGCAAGAAGTTCAATAGATTTTTTCCGCTTATCAAGTACGCCGTCGGCTGTGTAGTAGTTAGAATCGGAATTCAGATTGATTTGTTTGGACGCGTCGTTTTGAAGTGTCAAAGAATTGTCGCCGCCGAAGTTGAAAATTAAATCCTTGTCGTTAATCGCGTAGCTTTCATAAGCAGAACCGACGCTGATTTTATCGCGCTTATCGTAATCCGTAATGGTATCGTTGCCGCCGCTGTAGATGAATAAATTTTTGCCTTTGCCGCCAGTTAAAATGTCGTCGCCCGCAAAACTTTGAATGGTGACGTTTTTGCCGCTGTTGGTGATAGTGTCGTTGCCGTCGGTGCCGGTGACGAACGCATTGTTGACGGTATTATTTATGTTCGTCGTGTCTGTTGAAACTGTGCTGTAAGTGCCGATAATATTTAGCGTGTCCAAAGTCGCTACGCCGTCCAAAGTTATCATGTTGTCGCCGACAGTTAAAATAATGTCGTCGTCGCTGATAACGCTGGAATATTCGCCGCCGCCGATTGACAGCGTAGAATCTGCGCGGAAACCGTAAATAGAATCGTCGCCGTCGCCCGCCGTGTAATTGATTAGGACGTTTTCACTGCCGCTATCTTGTCTTGCGTTGTCGCGATAACCGCTGACAAGCCAAATGGTATCGTTGCCTTCTCCTGCGGTGATTGTGATTTGATTGCCGATATTATAAATTGAATCGTCGCCCGCCCCGCCAATAATTGTCGTGTTGGTTGCGAGTTCGCGATTTATATTGGCTATGTTGGAAATGGTGTCGTTGCCGTCGCCGCCGATAAGTACAACTTTGTCGACTGCGCCGCTACTTATATAATCATCGCCAATACCGCCGTCAATCGTGACGCTATCGCAAGCGTTCTCAATCGTATCGTTGCCCGCGCCGCCTTCGACTAAATTATTTGCGCCGATAGTTGGATTGGTTCCATAGTCGCGCCCGCCGTCGTGATTGTTAATATAGTCGTCGCCGTCTCCGCCGTAAATCGTGGAATTTGCGCCGACGTGTTTAATTGAATCGTTGCCTGCGCCCGTCGAAATCAAAAGGCGTTTACCGTAAGTTCCGACCGTATCTAAGCCCGCGCCCGTTGTAACTGTAACGTCTGCAATGTCTAAATCGCTTGTACTGCAGTAGGAGAAAATATAATTGTCGCCTTCGCCAGCGTCGATTGAAAGTCCAGTTCCGATGTAGAAATAAATTGAATCGTTGCCGCCGCCGGCGTTTATCGTGACGTTGGTGTCGTAGTGACTGGAGACGGAGTTATTGCCCTCGCCGAGTTCAATCAAAAGATTTTTACTGAAACTGTCGGAGCGAACGCTATCATCACCTGCGCCCGCGATAATTGAACCGTTCGTGCTGTGACTGATTTCAAAATAATTGTTGCCTATGGTATCGTCGAGCAAAATTATCGAGTCGATACTGCCGCTGGTATCGCCGGTGCCGTGCAGCGAATCATTACCTGCGCCGCCGCGAATAGTTATATCCGAGCCGTAAGCGGAAACAGAATCGTTACCCGTGCCCGCCTCGATTGTGACGTTGTCGCCGCTACTGGTAATGGTGTCGTCACCTGCGCCGCTTGTAATTGTGGCGTCGTCGCCGCTACTGGAAATGTAATCGTTGCCGTTGCCGCTAATGATTGTGGGTTTATCGCCGTCGTTGTAAATTGAATCGTTGCCGGAGCCGCCCGTGATTAAGGGATTATTGCCGTAGTTGTCAATGGTATCGTCGCCTTCGCCGCCGTCGATTGTGGGGTTATTGACGTTGTTATTATATTCGCCGTTACGAATAGAATCATTGCCTGCACCGCCGTCGATTAAGGGATTTATGCCTTTGTAGTTTGAAATGGTATCTTTGCCTGCGCCGCCGTCAAGCGTCATGTTGTTGAGATAGTCTTCAAGCTCGGCATTATTCGTAAGTCTATCGTCGCCACCAAGACCGCGCAGGGCGTTGTAGTATCTGTAATATCTCGTCTGCGATGATTCTACCCACTCAATTTCCAGCGAATAAAGATAATCGTCGCTTTCCGTGCCGACATTTGCGCCAGCTCTTACCGTTACGTCCGCCATGATAAATCATCTCCCATTAAAAATTTTGTAATATTCTATACGCTAAAATATTACTGTCAAGAAACTAAGCAACATTTAATATACAAAAAAGCGACGCGGAAGTTTTGAGCTTTCGCGCCGTTTTAGTTTCTTATAAAATTAATTTGTCAAGTTGTCCATGCGTTCAAGTGGCGTGCTTAAATCCATGTGTCCGGACAGCGTTTCAATTTCCTTGCCGTCGACGAGGAATTTAACGCGCTTGACTTCCGGAAAGTTCGTCAAGGTATCGACGACCGAGCCGATTAAAAATTCTTCGCCTGTCGAGCCGCCAACAAAACTTTTCAAAAGGCTTCCGTCAAAGTCGACAATCGCTAAGCCGTCCGCGACTTTAACGCTCCTTATCGCCGCATTGTTCGGGAAAATTTTCGTCAAGTTACTTTCGGCTGGGTCTTCAAGCAAAGTTTCGACGGCGGCAATATATTTGTTCGTTGAATCGTCAATGACAATTTCGCGCTCCACTTCAACGAGCTTCATGCCCGAATCGTCAGGGTAATAAACTTTGACGCTCATTGATTTTTTTGCCGGCTTATCAACCGTAGATTGTTTGTCGTCGGATTTTTGAGCGGGCTTTTCGTTTTCGGGTGATTGTTTAGGCGTTTCGGGTTTAGTATCGGGCTTGACTACGGGTTTTGACTGCGCGGGCTTATCGGGCGGTTGTTCGATAGGCTCCTGAGGTTTATCGCAGCCCGCTGTAAACAGAAGTAGCGCGAGCATTGCCGGTAATAAAATTTTCTTCACGTTAATCAATTCCTCCTTGATTGAAGTAGCGATTTACGGCATTGTTGATTGCCTGCGCAAGTTTCTGTTGATAGTCATTACTCGCCAATAATTTTTCTTCGCGAGGGTTAGTAATGA
>Ga0247609_10007201_pt1 | contig 10617 bp, 11 predicted proteins | sample 172DNAGHGlowgp2_FD_193487 | JGI IMG/M metagenome (GOLD analysis project Ga0247609, IMG submission 193487) | Sheep rumen microbial communities from Palmerston North, Manawatu-Wanganui, New Zealand - 1728 DNA GHGlow gp2 | ecosystem: Host-associated > Mammals > Digestive system > Stomach > Rumen ...
CGTTTTCTTCAAAAAAACCGTCATTGTGTTTCTGGTTCCAAAATGCAATTACTCTCCCGAGTTCCTGAAAGAACTCGTCATCAACAGAAGCAATCAGATTCTTGTCAACTTCATCTTTACCGTCATCCATCTTAACAAGCATATTGCTGTCAGAATCGAACTTCCATCCGGTCTTTTCCATTACGAACTGCAAATAGTCTATCTGCTTCTTGTCGGCAGGAACCATGTCTTCCGCCTTATGAGAAATATAATCCGATTCAGAATGCATGATATTCCCATAACTGTCCAGAGAGAAATATGTCTTGCATATTCCGTCCGTTACTTCCTTGAATATTACCGTGTATCCATTCTTGTCATACAGAACATCACCCGGCTGTGCATCTGATATATTCCAGATGTGGAACAAGTCGTCAATGACCACACATTCTCTCTCGCCCACCTCGCCATCTGTGTGTTCTATCTCATACATATCATCCTTGACTTTGAGAATCCGGGAAACTTTCAAAACCTTACGCAAGTTCGATGCAATCCAGTCGCCTTCCTTGAACTTCTTATGTCTGCACACCGTCCCTTGACGACAATCATAGAAGCAATTGTTTCTTGAAAGTTCTTCATTGAACTCTGCAATCTCAGAATCATTAGCAAACTCGTATTCGCCGTTGCCAAAACACAATGTACAACCGTCACTCTTGACATACGAGCCGTTCTCTTCCTTGATGCACAATTCCCCAGTTGACTTAATTTTCAATATGTCTCCTGCCTGCACTTGACGCTTCTTTATTCTTTTGTCCTGCTCATCCCAGACAAAACCGGCAATCCACATCTTATGATAGAAAACCTTGCGCTGCTCATCTGTTGCAAGAACATACAACCCATCGTGAGATTCTTCAAGAGTTCCCATATATGAATTGTCATCATTGTTCATATATTTTCCATTGCCATTAACACAACCGAGATACTCGACACAGTTACAAACTGTGTCATATGCACGCTTATTGATTCTATAGAATATAAACGGAATATCTTTCCGTTCAGAACCGAGTTCCGATTTCATAATGACAACGTCTCCATATTGAGCATCTTGAATTTTCCATTCAGCTGCTGCGGTTTCATCTTGTTTCTTTCCAAAACGAACGCTCTTGAAGTTATCTAACAAGTTCTCATAATAATGAATTTCTGATGAAAAGAAGAAACCGTATCTGTTCATTTCTTTCAATGAAGACATGAGCCTGCTCATATGACAATCGTCATCTTCAGTCCATTCATAACCGTCATTAGCCTTATTGCCAAGTGAACGTAGCCACTTAGTCAAGTCACTTATCATGTCTTTATTCAAACCAAACTTCAGCAATTCTTCATCACTGTCTCCAAGACGGCAAAAAACAGATTCAATATGGTTTGATGCATTTTCTACCGCACGGAACCACAACTCGTTATTCAATCTCAATTTCAATATCGTGAAGTCAAACACAAAACCAGAATCTTTCATCTGCTTCAGCATCAACATCTGCATGCTTCTTGATGCCGGAGATACTTCATCGACGGTCCATAAACTTTCATCAGGTTGTGGAAACAGTTCAACCTTGAACTGATTGTTGTCATCCAGACCACAGAAAGCACAGATGCCATTACCGTTCTCAAGTGTGTTACTATATATGAACGGCTTTTGATTCTTGATATTCACAAGAATGTCACCCGGCATTGCATCCTTGATAGACCATTTGTGATACAATGAATCAACATCAGAAACATCCATCAGTATCACATCTCCGCTTGTATCCTCTAATGAATACTTGTGGTTTTTAACAGATTGTACTCTAAAAATCTTTCTTCCGAAAGAAATCCACTCATCCGGAGAAAACTTAAAAGTTTCAATCTCGAATTCGTCTGGCTGTTCTAACGATTCAGAAGATTCTTCTTTTATTTTAACCAATTGCTTCGATTCGGCATTCCATTCATATCCAGCATTATGAATCCATTCAAACAGCTTCTTCTTCTGTTCTGATGTCGCTGGAACATATCCCTTGGTGTCGTCATGAAATCCTCGCAAATTTAGTTCTTGTTCAAGACCATGTCCTTCAAGACCACAGAAGCAAACAAAAGATGAAGTTATTTCATCAATTCCATCAAAATGACAGAATATACAAATGCTATTGCTGTCTTCATTGAACAGAATATCTCCATTCACAACATCCAAGAAGGTCCATTTACGATAATTTTTCTCACAAGCAATGCCAATAAAACCATTATCGCAAACATAACCTTCTGAAGTTACATCCATAATTTTCATAGGAGACCTTTCGGTTAAATCCTTCTTGACAACAAAATCTCCAATCTTGAATTTCTTTTTCTTCATTTTTCTTTTCTAATATTAATTAGTGTATCAATCTTTCTTAATGTATCATCAATCCACTGTTTAACTTCAGCAGTTTCTTTTCCGAAATTATCTTCTCTGATGGTCTTATCAAAATCAAACAATTTGTTCTTTATTGACAACAGAATAGACGAATCATCGTTTCTTTCCCACTTCTCTATCTTAAACTTGGCAAAAGCGCTGTTAAAATCGCTTCTTTCTTGTGCATTTGCAGGGATGACTCCATCTGTCGAGACTTGCCGTGAATCATCAACAAACGTTCCTGTACTTACATCATAAAAATAATAAGTCTCGCATCTATCAACTGCCATAAGTTTCTTAAACTTAAATATGTTTCCGCTCTTATCTGCAAGAATGTCTCCATCTACAGCATCTGAAATCTGCCATTTCCTGTTGAATTTCAAGAAGATACTTTTTTGGATTATAAACTCCATCCCAGTTATCGTACAGACTTTAACTGTATTTGAAGTCGTCTTTTTCAGATAGAACGGTTCATTTGTTCTCACATCAAGAAACCAATCTCCTATATGCAAAATGCTTTCATCTTCTTGTTCTCCGTACTTGACCAAATCTTTCTTTTTCTCGCTCCATATAAGATTATTCTTCATCATAAAATCAGAGAATATGTTTCGTTCTGTTTTATCAGCCGGACGAAACTCATTACTCATTTCTGCTGAGCATTCAACATAATAGAAGATATAATAGAAGCTATTGCGTTTTTCATCAATGACAAGTTCATCTTCTAAACCACGATACAGTGTCAACTCATACCCACAAACACAATTCTCATTGTCAATGTTTTTCAGCATGACAATATGTGTTTCTTTTCCATCAGGCGATGCATAAGTAACAGACAGCAAATCTCCGGGCTTTGAATCTTTACTCAATTCCCAGAAACGACACTGACTTTCCAACTCGCTTTCTTTACATATTCCAGACAAACCGTCTTCGACATAATCAACAAGATAGTCTCCATCATCACGAACATCAACAACTTTGAATATGTTTCCGCAATAATGAACAAACCAGTCACCGACCTTGTAGTTTGGAAGAACTTCGCTTTTTGAAGATTCATCGTCATCTGAATTACAAATCTCGACTATTTCACCGTTCTTGTACTCAAATCCCTGTTCTTCAAGCGCGTCATCAATCCAAGTTTTCATTATTTCTGAATCAATGTTGTGGACTCTATAATAATGTTTTATAGCGTCCGCGATAAACTTAATACAATCAAATTTTGCCATGTTCATCAGAATTATAAATTGTCTTAATCTTCTCAATCAAATCGAAAACAATCTTCTGCTTTTCGAACAAGTCGTATTTCTTGTGAATTACATCACAAAATGCATCTTTCCGTTCAAACGACGCAGGAACCGTATCTACAACATTATGAATGCCGTTGCATTTCAAATCGAGCACCTTCTCATCACTGCTCAAATACACACACGAATGCCACTTGTTTATGTCTATCAATGATTCAAAAAATCCAATAACGCCGGAACCATCAATCAAGACATCTCCGGGCTTTGCATCATTGATTGTCCACTTATGAAAATTGCAATCAACATAAGTAACGTATTTCTTATGACTACACTCATCATGTTGAGATTTCAATATATATTTAAACTTTGAAACATCCTTTTTAATTACATCTTCAACAAAATAAACATTGCCATCTGGATCGACAATCCAATCTCCGGGATGAAACTTCTGATCAACCTGTTCTTCTATATTTTTACTTTCACAATGACAACCAATTTCTGAATTTGCAAAATCAGACTGTTCATTGTCATCAATCTTTACAATTTTCTTATTTGCAAAATCAAAAGCATAACCGTTTGAACGAAGCTCGTTAAGCAACATCATTTTCTGATTAAAGACAGCCGGAACGACATTTGTCATATAATGCGCCCTACCGCCAAGTGACAGTCCATATTCTTTCATCGGATTGTAATAAACAAAAGAATACCATTTAATGTTGGAAATCTTGTCAAAAATTCCAATATTTCCATGCATGTCCATAAGAACATCCCCCCTATTTGCATCATAGATTGTCCACCTACGAAACTCCGAATCTACATATTTCGCATAATGAGTGAGTTTTGTACCGTTTGTATTTTCCAACACATAATATGGCTTCAAATTTGCATTGTCAGCATCACAAACTTCAACAACTATATATGGTTCTTCTTTTCTGAAAATCCAATCTCCGGGTTGAAACTTCGGCGATTCTGGTTTATTAGTTTCTTTCACCAAAGAAAAGCAATCACAAAAAGAAGTAACATCGATAGACTTGGTGTCTCTTATCAGATACGCGTTTCCTGTCAAATGGTCATCTTCTTCCGACAAGTATTTCTTGCCGACTTCAAACATAAATTCCGGCGTTCCCGTATATAAGACAGACTTTATACAGGTGTACCAGTTACCTGCCTTGATTTCACAGTCTTTCTTCTGTTCAACAATATCGTTGTTGACGATTTCAAAACCCTGCTCATTCAAGGCACCATTCAACCAGTCTCTCAACACCTTCCCGGCAGGAAACGAGTTCGTTCCCTTAACAAGAGACTTCAAAAGCAAACCAAAGTCAATATTTGGAGTTTTCATAACTGTATTTTTTAAATAATGTCTATATGTGTCAATGTGCGGTATTTAAGTTCAGGAGCCATAAGAATCTGAACCTTCTTATCTTCTGTTGTCAATAAAACAGGTTTCATAGAATCTTCAAGCGCATAGCGAATCACAAGACGTTCAATCTCCATCATGTTCATCGCCTGTATCAAAGTATCAATATAACCATAACTGAAAGCGTTTCCATGAATCATAAACTGAGCATAAGCAGACTCGTATCTGTCAATTTCTCCGATTCCGCTACATACAGGACACGTGTCATGCAAATGATAGACTGTTCCGTCAAGACTGGTATAACTCCAGTCAACATAACCGCTTCCGCCACATTCAGAACAAAGATAATCATAGTCATCGACTGGAAACTTTCTGATTACATCTTTCAAATAATCCAGTGTCAGTTCTTCATCAATCTGCATATCCGGCATCACTTTGCTGACATCTGGGGGAATCGAACCGTCAACAGTCTCTTCGTAACCGAGACTGGTATCATGCATAGATTCGTCTATGCGAATAAGCATACGACCGTCTGTCGCGCATATAAAACCGTCCTGAATAAACGGCTTGCTGATATTAGGTCGATCCTTGTCTTCTTTATAGAAAAGTCTCAACAGTTGTTCCTCATTCTTCATGTTGTTGCAAATCATAAAATTTCATTTGTTTCATCATTTTGATTCATTAGCCATGCAAAGCATTTGAAGAACTCCAACAAGCTGTTTCAAACGAGAACGTTCTATATAGAAAAGTTCACGTTCGACTTTTCCAGACTCGTACATTCCGATAAGAGTCCGCTCGCCATCATCTTCGACGTGACACCACTTCCACTCACCATCATGCAAGTCTATCTCAATCTTCTTTGCCATCGTTCATTTCTTTGATTTTTTATTCAACATGTTAATAATTTTCAACAAGTTATCATGAAGATATTTTTCAGTTGAAACAGAAATGGTTCTCATAAATTCATCGAGAACATCTTTGGCACCCTCGATGTATGCATCACGACCTTCTTTATTATCGTCATAGCCATCTTGGTCAATTACTTGGGGGAACTTCTCCAATGCGGTTTCTTCGATTGATTTCATTTTTTAATTGTGTTTTAATGTTTTCAAAGTTTTCAAAGTGCAAATTTAGCATTTTATCTGAATATCTGCAAGAATTTATACAAAATTTAACAATAAAAAATGCTTGCTGATTTCTCAACAAGCATTTCTCAAAAAATGTGGACCAGCCAGGGCTTGAACCTGGGACCTCCAGATTATGAGTCTGTTACTCTAACCGACTGAGCTACAAGTCCAATATATTTTTAAGAGTCTCTGGTCCTATGTATATCTGCAGATTTATACTGTTTGTACTTCACAGCCCACAGAACGCTGATTCCCTATTATGCCTTCCGGAAAACTACCAGACCATCCAGTCATTCAGAATCCGATTCAGACGAGTAGCATCGCATGGTAGTGTCGTATTGATGCCAGCTCTTTTACGGAGACTCTTTGTTTTTCTAATTTCTGATGCAAAGATAATGCTTTTTCGTCATCCGGCAAAAGAAAAATCCAAAAATTTTTAGTTTTTAGACAAATAAAGCGATTTCCTTGCTTTTGCAATCCAGAAAAACATCATTCTCAACCTTTACCAAACCTCCCGGCTTCAACACCACATTTCCATCAATCCACTTATCAAACACCAAACTTCCATCTTCACTAACGACATTGCACAGCCCATTCTTGTCCATGACAATATGATATGAATCAACACCGTAGCCGATTATTTCCTTTATCTTATCATATGAACGAGATGGAATCCATTCGTCAAGAATAAGCCCCTTTCCAATCACATAATAGTTATACATGCTTTCCGCATTCCAAGAACCATTTATTTCAGAAGAAGATGACGCTTTAATCATCTTTGTAATGTTCGGGCGCTTTGAAACAACAAGCAACTTTCCATATGCTCTTTCCAGACCATACCCGAGTTTCGAACTGTCGAAAAGAGCATGACCGTCTTTTTCAATAACTCTCTTTGTATAAACTTTCTTGCTCTCTCCGCCGACTTTAATTTCATTCGTCGTCTCGACTATCGCTGTTCCATTATGAAAGTCACCGACTTCATCAAATCTCTCGTCAGATATAAAGTTCCCGTTCTTGTCCATAAAGGTCCAACCGTCTTCATCCTGAACCGATACAAGACCATCTTCAAATAAACTCGTATCCTGAAACATCTTGTCCGTTATAGGCAATCCGGTCCTATCGATAAAAGTGTAGTTTTCTTCATCAACCTGCACCCGCGCGATTCCGTCCGAAAAATAACTACGGTACATATATTTGCCATCGGACACAAACTCACCTTTCTTGTTGATTACCATATAATCATAATTAATGTCACCTTCTTTGACAGCGAAAGCAAGACCTTCTGAAAAATCGGAACAGTCCCTGAACTTCTTTTTCATAAAGAACTTTCCGTTCGTATCAACATATGTCTTCTTCTTGTCACCAAGTTCAACCACAGCACACCCGTCACTAAAGGCTCGACATGTTCTAAACCACTTTGTGCTCATCAACTTGCCATCCCTATCTATGAAATTATAGCATTGCTCTTTTCTTTCCGCATCCTTGATGACAAACCAACCCTCCGAATATTTTCCGATTTCCGCCATATTCTTAATAATGAACCCTTCCTTGTCTATGCTGTAAATGCTGTATCTTGAACTGTCCTCCGAATACACGACAAGTCCGAATTCTTCATAAACCCTGCAATAATCTCCATCGTTCTCAAACAAGAATTTCTTGTTCTTCATGTCATAAACATTGCAACCGGAAACGCCACTTCCAAGTACCAGATAATCTCCATGCACACCATTGACCATATGTCCAGAATTACACAAATCTCTCTCTGGCGTAATCTGGTTTCCTTTTGAGTCAACAACAACATATTTGGTATCAAACGGATGATTAATCAGAAATGCATAATAACCGTCACGACCCTTCAGTATATTGTTTTTAATCGCGCTGACAGCAATATGCTTCATGACGTCTTTTTCAGAATACTTGGATTTAAATAAGTAAGTGGACAGAACTTGCAGATTTGAACACATCCCAGTTGTGATATATGTAATCAGTTCGCTTCCTCTAATAGTCTTTATTTCATATTTAACTTTGACCATCAGAAAAGTACTCACAATGCTCATCAATACATCACAAAAGACTCCTATAAATGAATCGTTTTCTCTAAACTCAAAATCAATCTTAAAATGTTTGAAATTCGGCTTGTCATTTGAAGAATATGCTATACTGCTCCATATCCTGAACTTGTAACTGCACAACTTGTCCAAATCCCGCTTGATTTTTTTAAACGCAACATCTTCACATGAGTAAATATCCACAACTACATGTAACTTGACAGTCTTGATTTCGTCATCCTCATCGTTATTGTCAGTAACTTCATCTGCTTCAACTTTATCAAGAAGATTCTCTGCCAAATATTTTCTATTAAAATAATTGCCACGCATCTGTTCAGAGCAAACCGTTTTCTTTATCTTTTATTATAAGATATTTATTTTTTCAAATCAAAAATGCTTGAGTTTCATTTTGAGACTCAAGCAATAACTACATAAGAAACATTGTATTGAATAATAAAGAAAAATCAAAAAATCAATCATCAAACTCATCTGCAAGTTCTCTCAGCATTTGAGCAACATCAGAACTGCCAGCATAGAACTTATTTGCAACAAGGATGTTCTTGACTTTCTCTTTCATCTCTCCGATGGAAATCCTGTCACAGTTGCAAGAACCGCAATCGCTTCCATTCTCATCTTCAACGTTATCGCTCAAATCTCCAAACAAAGAATTGGCGACATCATCTGCTTCACCGGCATATTTCTCAGCTTCATAGTCGTCGCAGAAATTGCAGTTCCGACTACAGACTTTCCAAAATTTGCAAACAGACATAATCGTTATTTTATTTAGTTCATTCTTCAGTTAATTTATCTTTAAACTTCAAATAATCCGCACATAAAGACTTGCAATAGCATTTTTCCATTTCTGTGCATCTCGAATCACAAAACGCTTTCAATGCCTTATCTATTACAAAATCATAGCAATCATCGAACAGCGTTCTCGGATTTATAACTTCTACCGGTTTTCCGCGACCGTCAAAAATCTTATTTCTTGAACTGCTCATTTGGTTTTAGTTGTTTTCAATCTTCTTTTGCAAAACCGTGTTCAACACACCAGTTGTACATTTCCTGCATTGACTCACGCGGCGTCTTTCCGTAGCAAATCGCATTGTCATAAGGACCTGTCTCTGAATCCGGGTTCATACAAACCGCTACTTCGTCAGTTCCATAGCAAGACTTCCAGTCTTTTCCGTCATTGTGCAACGTAAACCAGCCGATGTCAAGACCGTCCTTGTCATCAGATGCATAACCGACAACTTCGCCTTCATCATTGAGCAGCTTGTTTCTTCCAATATGCGACGGCAATCTCTTGAAAAGCTCATCAACTGACATAAGACCGGAAGAATCTTCCTTGATAACCGCATCTATCGGAACAAAATCGAATCTTGGAACATAACCACATTTCATTGCAAGTTCAACTAACTTGCTCAACTTTGGATTGTAGTCATAGTCTATCAGTTTCTTGATGCTGCTTTTAGACAAACCGAATTCTTCTATAGAAATCTTCTTGCCTTCTCCAGCATGCTCTACGATAAACCTATTGAACTGCAAACACAATTTTGCAATCCAATATTCCGGAGCATTCAAAAGTTCTTCTCTTGTCATTGCTTTATAATTAAAAATTAGTTTTCATGAATTGTAGAAAATCAGCAACATCACGCATTTTCATTTTCATCAATAATAGAAAACAAGCATCAACTTCATTGTCTGTTCCATTTGTCGAATAAACCTTTCCTTCTTTTTGAACAGTCACCAACAGCAAACCACTTTCTTTATCTCGTGAAATCTGATAACTGTCGAACAAAGACAATAATGCAGCAAGAGACCAACATGGAGTCTTTTCTTTTGAAGCGTATGGATATGGACAATTTGTATGAATGATGTGGTAGCAATCATTATGTCGAACATAATACGAATCTGCTGTTTTCTCATCCAAGATTAATCCAAGCAACTCCGACTGTTTCAAATCTGTATGAGTTTTAACTTTTATTTCCATAATCAATCTTCTTTGTTCAAAATCTCATCTTTAAACTTACAAAAACTTTCGCATCTGTTATTGCAACTACATTGCTGTTCATCTGTACATAACGAATTGCAGTATAACGGTCATGCATTCAAACCAAGAAACTCACGAACCTTGTCTTTTTGTATTCTTGGAATAGGACTCCAAGCAATGACCCTATTGTCTGCATAGTCACAGACATGGTTCTCACCATCAGGATCGTGTTCTTCTGTCATCTGGCTGCACCAATATTTGCTTATATCATCATAAACATAAACATAGAAACCAGACATATAACTATCATAGCAAAAACATCTTTGCATATGCTCAGGTCTCTTGACCTTTGTATCAATCCATTTAATTTCCATACAGTTATCTCTCTTTTAGTCAACAAAAAAGTTCATCATTCAAGCATCCGGTTCTTCCTTAATGACAGAATCCATCGGG
>Ga0247609_10007202_pt1 | contig 10616 bp, 24 predicted proteins | sample 172DNAGHGlowgp2_FD_193487 | JGI IMG/M metagenome (GOLD analysis project Ga0247609, IMG submission 193487) | Sheep rumen microbial communities from Palmerston North, Manawatu-Wanganui, New Zealand - 1728 DNA GHGlow gp2 | ecosystem: Host-associated > Mammals > Digestive system > Stomach > Rumen ...
TGCTCCCCCCCCCCATCGTGGTTATGGTTTGACTTTTACCTTTTTGAACTGTTCCACGATGGTACTGCATCCTAGTAGAGATATCTATACCATCTCCATCTGTTGCTTCTAGGTAACCTTTTTTAGTTGCGTTTATTATTTTTAAATATGTTTCGTAATGCCCTTGTTTTTTGTATCCACAAGTTAAGGTTTTAAATGGTTTGTCAGGTTCTTTTTCGACATTTATAATACTAGGTTGGTGTTCTTTGCTTTCTTGGTTAATTAAACCTTTTACTGCTTTTTCACTTAAATAATATTTATCTGGTGCATTATCTTCTAACATATCTTTTAATTTTAATTTCAATTCTTGTTTAGGTGGAAATGAATAACTATAATCACCTAAAACACTAACCATAAAACATCTATTTCTTGTTTGTGGTATTCCATAGTCTGTAGCTATTAAATCTTGCCAGTAATTTGAATAACCTAACTCTTCTAGTCGCATGATCCACTTTTTAAAATCTTCTTTATTATCTTCACTATGTACTTGAGGTACATTTTCCATTAATAATATTTGTGGTTTTTCGTCTAATTCAGTTAAGATACGTTCTACTTCCCATAGTAAACCAGAACGTGTAGAAGTATCACTCATACCTTTACCTTTACCAGCTAAACTTAAATCTTGACAAGGAAACGAATAAGTGCATATATATATATATATATCGGTGTTTTTGACTTCTAAGTCTTTACCCTTTACTTGGGAAATATTAACTAAATTATGTGTAGCTATAATGTTATTAAAAACATTTCTAGCGTACATCTCACCCATTCTATCTATTTGTTTTTTAGTCATTGGTTCATTATAGTTAGAACTAATACCTTTTTTAAATAAATAGTCTTTTATATAATCAATATCGAAACTAGCTGAATAATCGTTATTATCGTTATAAAAGTGCATATCTTTATATGCTTGAATACTTTTTACTGCCCACTCGCACGTTTTCCAATGTTCAAAAGGTACTTTTAAGTATTTAAGTGCTAGTGCTTGACTACCATATCCACTAAATAATTCTATTAGTCTAATAGGTTTATCTATTTTGAATTTAGGATATAGTAAATCAAATATTGTTTGTTCTTGCATCTTTCCCTCCATATTTTTGTTTTAATATTTCTTTATAATCTCGATGAAATATCTCCATCCATTCCTTATAGGAATATTTATCAGTAAAATGTTGTTGGCATTTGATAGCCCATTCTAAAGATAAGCGATGATTCTTATGGAACATATTATGATGTTCTCTACATAGAGGTAATACGTAACCCCATTTCATAGAATTATAACGATTAGCTCCTGGTAACAATTCATGCTTATCATTAGCTAGAGTAGATTCCCCTAGTAAGGAACATATATAACAATGTTCTAAATCTTCGGTAAATTCACTATAACGTTGTTCTTCTAATCTTCTTCTCATATAACTAATCTTTTTCATTGTCCACCTCGTCTAATGCTTCTTGTAAATCACATAAGAACTTAAATTTATCCCATGCTTTTTGTTCTTCTTCTCTTATCTTTAAAGCTGCATTATATCCAGAATCAATAGCCATCCCTGTTAAATTTTTATATTTCTTTTTTGCTTCTATTCTCTCTTTTGCTACTACTTTTCTTATGTTTTCCAAGTTCTATCCCTCTTTTCTTAGCCCATTCTTTACAATTCTTTTTATCTTCGTCACTATATATCCCACTAAATCCAATACCATGGTCATAAGTTGTCTTCCAGATAGTCCAGAGATTATGATGCTTTTCAAGCGTATATTCAATTTTTTTCATTGTTCAACCTCTCTACCAATCTATCTGTTATCTTTCTGTTTTTAATGTATTCATTTTCTATTCTTCTTTTCTTAGCGTTTCTTTTAATGCTATATTTAGATATATAGTCATGTCCTTTTGAATTAGATAAAGGCTCTCCATATTTTCTTATTTGATAATTAGTGATTCTTCTATAAAGGTCAGAACTAGGTTCAAAACCATATTTTTGTTTGACTTTAAACCTAAATTCTTTTGCTCCACTAAAAGAACTATCTTTTTCAAACTCATAAATAGCTTGTTCTTTAAAATCCATATTAATTCTCCTTAAAGTCTTTTAATAATTCTTTTAAATCAACCAATTCTTCCCCTGATAGTTCTTCCTTTTTAATCTCTTTGTCCATCCAGTTAGGTTTTTTAGGCTGTTTTTGTAAAATACCTTTAACATAACTGGCAGTACATTTATTCTGCATACAACTTATCTTGATAGCTTCTTTGACTTTCTCAATTCCATATAAATCATCAAATTCATTAAATGCTTGGATCTCCGTTCCGTTTAACATTCTGTTCCATTGATGTTCAGCAAAATAACAACTACTTTTTTCTTTATTTATTTCTTTTTTATTATCTATATCTTTATCTATATCTATATCTTCTTCTTTATCTATTGCGTTACTCTGTTGACTTGTCAATGACATTTTTTGACATTTGATTTTTTCTCTATGTCTTTGTTGTGCTAATCGATTATATTCTCTTATTTCTTGCATTTTATCTAAGCTCTGATGCTTTTCAAAATTAACTAGGTAAATACCTTTTTCATCGCTTTCTATCATTCCTAGGCTTGTAAATGTATCTAAAGCTAGTCTTATTACTGTTAATGGCTTATTTATTATTACTGATAACATTTCTTCTGTATAAGGCATATTATCGTTAATATAGATATATCCACCTTCATTTGTTTTACCTGCTAGAAGGATTAACTTTATCCATACAAGTAATAAAGCATCTCCTTCTGGCATAGCTTGAATAAGTTTTATTTTTTCATCGTCAAACATATCTACGTTTAACTTTATCCACTTAACATTAGCCATTTCTTACCTCATATACTGCTACAGTTTTACCTGTATATTGACATTTCTTCTTTCCAACTACATCTACAATTCCTTGCTTACATAATTCAGTTAATCGTGGTGCAGTGAAGTTTCTTTCGTTAGTAGGTATCATCTCTCGCATCCACATTTCAGTAGCTATTTCTTTTGCAGTTAATTGTTTTCCCTTTAAACACTCTAATATTTCAGAATAACGCCTTTGCCTATCTACATTTTCATTAGATTCTCTGCGTGTTTCAAAAGTAGTAAACTCTCCAAATACTCTTTTTTCCATAACGCACCTCAGAAAGGGAGGTCTTCATCTGTTAGTTCAACGTCATTACTAAAATCAGTAAATGGATCATCCTCCTTAACAGTTTCTTCTTTTGTTTCCCCCTTATCTTCATTAGAACTTCCAGTATATTCAATTCTATTTACAAATACATAGTTATATGTTTTTGAGTTCCCATCTTCGTCTTCATAGTTATCCGCTCTTAATTCACCTTCAACAATGATTAATGAGCCTTTTTTTTGGTATTTAACAAGGTTTTCCGCTTGTTTGTTCCATGCTGTACATCTAAAGAAGTCTGTTTGTTGTAAGCCTTCTTTTGCACCAATTCTAGGTACTGCTATAGTAAACTTGCTATTGCTTGTACCTGCTTCATTTGTATATAATTCTGGATCTTTTGTTAGTCTTCCAGATAAAACTACTTTATTCATATAATTCAATAATTCCTTCCTTTAATTCTTCATCATAGTGTGTGATATAGTAAGGGCAAAAATCACAACAACTACAATAATTTTTACATTTTTTATCTTCTCCAGGTCTTTCTTCAATTTCATATTGTCCTGGATATTTTTGTTCCATCGTTACAAGTAATTCTCTAGCTTCATTTAAGTTATCAAATACTTTAAATGCTTTTTTAAACTTCTTTCCTTTAACTGCCCATTTATCTCCAGAATTAAATCTTTCTTCTGCAGTACATAAAGGTAATTCTTCGTCTTTCATTTGCTCTAATACTTTAATATGTTCAAATCTATCAATAATCCATTTTTCAATTTCTTCTGGTGTACCTAAATCAAATTCAAGTACCTTTACAGGCAATTTAGGATAATCTTCTTTATCTCTAGCATCGTTTTTATTCCAGTCTTTTAAAATTGCTATAATTCTACCTTTTCCTATCCAATTACCATGTTCTTTATAATGTAAGTAAGCACCCATTTGTAATTGCTTTTTCCAATGTTCATTATTACTTCCATATATAACTGTCCAAACACTAGTAGTTTTATAATCATCTATATAATCTTCTACATGGTCTATAATTCCACTTAATGTATATCCATTATCAAACGTATATTCTAAATGTTCTTCTACATATTCATTTTCTCTACACTCTATACCAGTTTCTAAAGCATAGTGGACTACAGAACCCCATAACATCCAAATACATTCAGTAATATCTTGTTCTATCATATCGTTGTATCTTCTTTTTAAAATCAATACTCTATCGGGATCTAATAATGATGTAATAGAATATCTTTTATCTCGGTAGGTATATTCCTTTTGTGCAGCTCTTACTAACATATCTGGTAGGTTAAGCTTGTTTGTTATTTTCATCTTTAACCTCCTCAGGTGGCATCTTTAAATAAACTCTTTTGTTTTTACTATTTTTAATGCTTAATCCGTCTATTTCTCTATTTTTGTTATAATGTATAGTTTCAACTCTAAATGTTTCTCTAGAGGCGTATTTTTGACCTTTTTGATATATACCAGCATCTTCTGCTTTTATCCAGATAAAAGGTGCTGTATATAATTCACGTCCAATTCCCCAGTTAACACAAGCTCTTTTAAAAGAGTCGCTTGCTTCTCCTTTTTCTGCCTCGGTATTAGATTCAGATCCAGAATCCCATTTAGTTGCCCATTGTTTACCATCAAATATTGATACACCACAATAGATATTTCCTTTTAATTCTTTGTGTTCACGTTGCCAGTTCATACATCCTACTGTTTCATCTAAGATATCCATATCTACACGAGCGTCTTTATAAAGTAATAATGTAAGTCCTTTTTCGTTAATTTGATTTACTCTACAACTAATTTCTTTTGCTTTTAATAATCTAAATTTATTCATATTGAGTTCCTTTAAAACCTTTGTTAAATTCCACTCCCCAGTGGTTAGTTTCCCAAGAACTTTGTGTCTTTTCTTCAATTTCTTGTAATTTTTCTTCTAATTTTATATAAGATTCTTCAAGGTCGCTTAGTATGTTTAGTAAATCATCTATTTCGATATAATTATTTGCATCTAATAAACTTAAATAGTCATAGTCTGTAATTGCTGCTATTCTATCTAGCATCGTTACATCCCTATCTTTTAATTTGTATTTCATTTGCATTTCCTCCAATTTTTTTATATAATCAAGATGTTAGCTGATTAAGTTAACGTATGTGTTCTGTGTAGTAGTTTCGGCTGCTGCACTTTTTTTATTTAGATCACTTTGATTACTTAGTAAAATAATTCCTAAAATAAGAACTAAATAAAACAAAACTACTCCTAACACATCTTTTACTGATTCTTTTAATTTCATAATTTCCAACTCCTTTTTATTTGAATAATTGATAATAATCTTTTTTATAGTGTTCACATAGAATATCAATTTCTCCTATGTTCCACTCTGTTTCCCCTGATAACTTTCTACATACTGTTGGTTGAGATACTTTTAAAAGTCTTGCTAATGCGTATTGACTTTCTTTATGCTTTTTCATCTCAGCCTCTAATTTAGGGAACTTGTTTTCTTTCATCATTGACTCCTTTCTTTAAGTAACAAAAAAACCGAGGTTTATCACCTCGGCTTGAAGTTCTTTAATTATATATTATGTTAACTTCGCCTTAGTGATAAAATGTAGAAGTTTTTTCGTACTTTCATCTTAATTATACCACCCTATTTTCAAAAGTCAATACATAATTGAATTATTTTTTACATTTACAATTATTTTGCAAGAACTTCTAACAATTTTATCATTATCAATAAAGCTACAGGATAAATTAATTCCTTATATATCTTATATATAGCAGATTTAATTTTCAGTTCTCTTTGATATTTAAAAGTGTATTCATTTATAAATTTATCATATACATTTTTTGTATAATATTTGCCTTTATAATTATATAATATCTCCAGAACTGTCCACCCCATAGAGGTTTTATCCCCTACTTTATAAGGACACATGGTGTTCCTAACTCGTTGTATTATTTGTCCGTTAGCTTTCTGATAAGTAACCATTATCATTAAAATTCCCCTTTCTTTGCTGTGCTATATTATTTCAATGATTGATATTTGTCAAATTCATATAAAAAAGACCTTATTGGTCTTATCTACACTTCACTTCTTTATCCCAAAAATTATAACAAGTAGTATTCCCTTCGTCATCTACTTTTACTTTATAACCTATAAGCCAAGAACTCGCAAGTAATATCAATATTATAGTTACCACCCACTCTATAATATTTAAAATTTTTTTCTTCTTATCTTCCATAGCATCATCTCCTATTATAATTATAACAAAAAGACTAGAATATTCTAGTCTATTTTACTATAAAAGCTGTTTCCACTAATCTGTTTGACGGATTAAACGTGTCATATATAACTCCGTATTTAATACAACAAATATGATGTTTAACAGTACATAAGATAATATTTTCAGGATATTTTTCTGCAAGTTCTCCTACTGTTCTAGGTGGGTATGGTATTCTTTTATAATGTGATTCTAAATACCATAAGACAAACCCTCTTTTATCTAATAATGTACCATTATATTGAGCTAAATCACTTAATTCGTCATATACATTATCCCAACTTCTATCGGTCGCACAAGATATACTTCTAACAACACAGTCATCTTCTAACTTCCCCAAAGGATTCTTATTACAATATTTATACATTAAATTCTTGAATTGCTTGTCTTAGCATTTGTTCTTCTTCTGGACTTTTAACTTCTTCCTTAATTGCTCTCATAAAACTTTTCATACACTCTAACATATTTCTTAAACTATCATTAGCTTCTGGACTAGCTCCATATCTTTCGTGGCTATCCATGTATCTACCATAATGATCTCCCATACGTTCTAAATGGTCATAACCACGATATTTTGCATCATATCCTCTACGTCCATAGTTATCTCTATAATTATATCCATAATCTCCATAATTCTCTCTATACATATTTTCTTCCTCCTTTATAAAATGTCTTATTTTAGCTAATTTATAATAATTATCTAAATTTATATTTGTTATTCCATTATCTAAAATAGATTTTATTTGTTCTTCTACCTTTTCTAATTCCATTAAGCAACTCTCCTTATTGCAATAGAAGCACCTTGTTCTGGTATTATTACTGGATTAGTTAAAGTATTATTTTTTATTCCAAAATTAGTACCAGCAAAAGCATTTACAATAACTTTAGTGCTTCCGTTTTCGATAGTAGTAGCAGCTACTCCTGGTAAATAAATAAATCCACCAGGTACGTTAGTTCCGTTTCTTGTTATATTAAATTGCATTTGTCCAGCAACACTAGGTTGAGCATTTACAGACGCTGTTATTTCATATGTTCCGTTTTGTGTAATAGTTAGTGTATTATCACTATAATTACACCATCTATTTCTTCCAAAATTATATCCAGTAAAATTTATATATTCTTCTGGATCTAGTTCTTGTTCTGTTAAGTTATACGCATTTATCATCTTTTAATCATTCCTTTCTATAAAATAAAAGAGACAGGTCTTGCCTATCTCGTTGGTAACATATGTTACCGATTAGCAAGTTCCTTTAAGGTTAGTCTATTGACCTCTTACTAGATAATTGAATTACCATAGAATCCATTATTACCGAATCCATATATTCCTACATAAGGACTAGATACTGGGTAAGCTGGTACTGGAAATGGTCTTACTTGATTTACTATACTTGTACCAATTCCGTTAGCAGTAATAGTATTCTTCAAATCGTTTACTTGACTTCTTAAATCATCAATAGTATTTTGATTCATAGCATCAAGAATCTTTTGAGTATTCTCAATTCCTTGTGCTTTTAAATCACAGCAACACATATCTAAATGACTTTGAGTTTGTAATTGATTATTTGCAGCTTGTGCTTGACCTTGTAATGCAGTAGTTAGTAAAGACGTATTAATCTCATTAGTTTGATTTAATATATCTCTTTGAGTAGCATTAGAAGTGTTATAAATAGCACTTTGTACTCCAGCATTTCCCAATAGTACATCACTTCTTAGGTTACAAATATTAGTAGCATTATCACTAAAACCATTTGATAAAGCTCCTAATACAGCTTGTGTTCCGTTAGTTACATCTCTTTGAGTAAATTCGCTAGATACATATTCGGTAGTAGCTAAGTTATTACCATTACCATAACCACCAAATAAGCCACCATTACCTAACATACCTAAAGCAACTAAACCAATGATCCACTCTCCCATATTTGACCATCCGTTATTGCCTCCTATTTCCATAGTAGGTACAACACCAGAATTTCCGTTCATGATAAACCTCCTTTCTTATATATCAATTAACTTGATACCTCTTTTTTTATTTGCTCTAATACTTCAGATGGAAATCCCATCATCTGAGCTTGTTTAAAATAATTATTTAATTGATCTGGATTATAATTCTTTAAAGTATTTCTAAGCATATCAATAGGATTATTTTGATTTTGACTTAACATTTGAAATGCTTGAGGATTCTTCACTTTTAATTGATTCATCATCATTGATACTATTGGATTTTGCATTTTCTAATTCCTCCTTTAAATTATTTATTTGTAATTGTAGGCTATCAATAATAAGGTCTTTTTCGTCTTTTTGGACGATTTCTTTTAATTCATAGGACTTTATATCTCCACTAAGTTTTTTAATCCATAGAACGCTTAAATCTGTACTAAAATAAGGCGTATCACCATATACAAATTCCTTTTTTACATCTTCTATAGAATTAGCGTATTTTATTATTGGATTATAATATCCGTACATTTAATCACTTCCTTAAACACAAAAAGAAGAAAATAATCAGCATTTTAAACTAACATTTTCTCCTTTCTGGTTACATTTTCCCACAAAAAAAAGAAGTAGATTTCTCTACTTCTTCTCTAATTCAATTCATAAAATTGTCAGATTATTTTTATAATCTTTTTTCTAAGTTTTTTAAGTTCTCTACTTATTGTACTTTCACTTACATTTTCTAACATAGCCATCTTCGTAATGCTATATTCTTTTAATCGGTATTCAAATATTCTCTCCTGTATTTCACTTAAATATATTTTACTCTTAATCTCGTTTACTTCATCCTTAGTAAACTCTAATTTCAGCACTATTTTCTCCCTTTGTTACCTATATAAGCACCACAAGTCTTACAATGTCTTCTACCATTTTTATCTACTGTAGACATTGATTTTCTAATTGTTCTAGTAGTGGTTTTAATTCTTTGTCTAGCCACTTATATCACCATCTCTACCAATATAATTATTATCTCCACCGTCGTTTTCTTGTTCTATCTCTTGTGTAGATACTCGTTCTATATCAGTATGTAAGTAAATAATATATCCTATAGAACCTAAAAAAGCCATAAATGTTACAAACCATATAACAAAATATTTATCACCATTTGATTTAATAGTATGTAGTAAAGCTAATGCTCCAGAATTATGCTCGATTTTTTGCTTATTTTCGTTAATTTTTCCTAGGTTATTTTCAATTTCTTGCGTTAAAGTTTCAAGTTTTTTAGTATTATTATTTATTCTATTTTCTAATTCGTCTAAATCCATATTATTTCTCCTTTGTGTGAAAAAGTTTAACGTGTTCATCTATCGCATCTTTTATCATTTCACGAGTTGTTTCTTTTGAAGAAAATAACATCTTCTTAACATCTTTAACATCACTAGCTATATCTTTAAGATCATTCTTTAGTTCTTCTACTTGATATTTCAATAAATCGTTGTTATTTTCTTTTGCAGATTTCTTGCCTCTATCTAAAATAGACAAAATAAAATTAGTTATTACAACTAATATACTTATAATACTTAAAATTGTTGCTAACATAAGTTGCCTCCATAACACCAAGCGTTACTATCAGGACTAACTTTGCACCAAATTTCTTTTTTTATTTTCTTTGTCTTATAAACTTTAACTCTATGACCATTTTTAAGCGTTGCTAAGACTTTTTTACTAACTTTACCTAAAGTTATCTTACGGACTGCTAATCCATCTCTATCAGCCCCATTTACTGTCTTAAAACTAGGTACATTTTTAACCAAATAATTTTTATCTACATAAGTGTCTTTTGTTATAAGTGCTTTCTTACCATTATACTTTAATACTTTAACTTTTGTAGCCTGTTGTAATAATTCTCCTGTCTTAGTTCCATCTTTAACTCTACGAACATTTAAACCTTCATAATCTACATTATCTACATACATATCTTCTGGGTATTCTACACTTCCAAAACCTAAGATATTTTTATCTGTTAGTCTACGAGTATTCTTTACTACTCCATCATTTAAGTTGCCCTCTATTGTAGTAATTTTATCTCCCAATACTTCATATACTATAAATGTATGACTAGAAGTGGCACCTTTTATTGTTGGTTTTAAAAAACCAATATCTCCAGGTTTAGGTTTCATTGTTATTTGTCCTTTATTCTTAAACCAATTATATCCTGTTCCAGCACCTTTATACTTAG
>Ga0247609_10007204_pt1 | contig 10614 bp, 27 predicted proteins | sample 172DNAGHGlowgp2_FD_193487 | JGI IMG/M metagenome (GOLD analysis project Ga0247609, IMG submission 193487) | Sheep rumen microbial communities from Palmerston North, Manawatu-Wanganui, New Zealand - 1728 DNA GHGlow gp2 | ecosystem: Host-associated > Mammals > Digestive system > Stomach > Rumen ...
TGTGCGATTGTCAATGATTGTCCAGATGTAATGTTTAGAATGACAAGGAATATATCGATTCTTTCCAGCTTGTGGTATAATAACATTATCAATAACTCCTTTAGCCTCTTTAACACTTTTGTAAGTGTGAGGTGTTAGTTGTTTTTTGAATGCCATAATAACGTATTCATTATTTTCATTTCTTTTAATCTCACAACCTTTATAGATCATTTTTAACACTCACCTTTCTATATTATGATTGTAGCACAAAAGAGCTTGGAAATCAAGCTCTAAAATAATTTTTTTTAATTTTTTTTTACCATGTAATTTTATAGCCATAATCTGCATTTAATCCGGGAGTTCCCATTAGTAATAAATTATTTTTAATTTTGTAACCGGCATCTTCTAATTCCTTTTTTAATTTAATTTTTGCTTTAGCTATTACATCATCATTGCAACATAAATTAATATTTAATTCATTAGCATAATCATAAATATAATCCATTTTAGGAAAGCAGCTTTTTCCATCTCTTATATCGCTGGTACATACGCTGCTAGTATATATAGTAGTATAATTATAACCCTTCGCAGCATCATTTTTAATTTTTTTCTCTAAAGCATATAAATATACCTTAATATAATTTGCTACTAATACATCCATTGAATTTTCCTTTTTTAAATCTTTTGCGCTAATCATAAAATATTCCTCCTAAATTATTTATCTTATTTTACATTAATGATTATAATATATTTTAGGTAAAAAATCAAGACCTAAAATAAATTATTTTTTTTATTCTAATTCTAGGAAGGCTTGAATTATTTCCCCTGGATCTCTATCTGGATTATCTTCTATAAAATCTAGAATTTCTTGGGCTTCATCATTACTAATTCTTCTACCACCATAATAATATACTTCTTGCTTAACTTCTTTAATAATCATTTTTAATTCCTCCATAATTTATTTTACATTTATTATTATAAACCAATTTAAGTAATAAATCAATCACAAAAAGAAAAAAGATTTACTCATGGTAAATCCTTTTTAATTTTACTTTATTTTAATTATATTATAATTTATTAAGGAATATTTAAAACGCTCTTAAAACTAATTTAAATTAGTATACCTTTTCGTCTCTATACTCTGAACCATCACCGTAATCGTCATCGTCTTCATCGTCATCTGCTACTTCATAGTCTAAATCAGTTATATCCGTATTCTTAACATATCCTTCATCTACTATATCGTAGGCGCTCATTCTTCCCAACTTCTCAACTGCTTCTTCGTAACTATCTGCCTCAATTTCTAGATTGGTTATCCAAGCACTTAAATTAAAATCAAATACAAATTTTTTCATCTTATCTTTCTCCTTTATATTTATTTTAGTCTTCTACTACGCTATACTTTGTAGTAGTTAATGGAATTTGATTTTCATTTGCTAACTTTTCAAATAGTGTAGGATCACTTACATTTAACTCAACAATAAATCCACTATTACCACAATAAATAGTTTTAACTTCTAATTCCTTTAAGGCCTCATAAACATTATCTTCCTTTAATAATAAGACTCTTAGTAATCTCTTACCTGGATCTTGCTTATTTACTTTTAACTCATATTCGTAATCGTATAAGTCACCCTTCTCATCTTTCTTTCTAATTGTTGTTGAATAAGTTTCAATTTCATCTGCTAATAAGTTTTTAATTTGATTTAATTTCATTTTCTTTCTCCTCTTTTCTTTTTTCTATATTTCTACTAATTGCATCATAAACAGATTTCTTAATTCTCATATTTGATTTTCTGAAATCTAAATTGTTTCCATTTCTATGAGTATAAGATTTTCCATAACCTAAATGTTTTGATAAAGGAATTGTTTTATACTTTCCCTTTTCATCTTCATATCTATATACCAAATAAGATTGTCCATAATATTTGTATGAATGATTTGTCCAGTTATGTTCTAAAACTTTATCTATATCTTCTTTATCCACAATGAACTTAACTGGATCCTTTTGATGAGTTGTGAAGATTGCATAATCATCTATAATCTCATAACTCATTTTTATTTTTGATTTATTTTTCTTTCCTAATGGATTTGCCATAACTTTATCTTCCTCCTTAATTAAAATAATCGCTACTAAATCTACTTTCTTTTCCAACTTCTTCTTCATCAAAATAACAATGTTTATACTTCTTACAGAAGTCTTCCGCAATCTCTTTATTTGTGACAATTGCAATAACATTATATTCTGATTTATAAAAACCTACATCTCTTGTTTTATATATAACATAATATTTCATTTCCAATTACCTCCACTCTAAATACCAATTGTTATAACCTAAATTATTTAATTCATTTCCAGTTCTAATTAAAGAACTTAACTTTACATTTTCCACACTAAACCATTTTCCAGCTTTACCATTTAATACTAATCTAACTTCTTTCATTTTATATATCCTCCTATTTACATTATTGATTATATAATAAAAAGGACTTGAAATCAAGTCCTAAAATCAAATATTTAATTATCTAAATGATGAGACCATATCTGATATGAGATATTGTTTGATAAGATAAATTTTAATTCATTATATTGTCCGTCATATTCATTACTCCAAACTGTTATTTCATAATAATTATTATATTGAACTAATTTGGTTGCATAGTAATAAGCAAGGTTGTAATTTCTTTTTATTAAGGCATTTGGTAATTCTGTATCTGTATTTAATGTAACTTTTTTCACATATATAAATACTTCTTTACCATTTTTTGTATAAGCATACGTTTCAGGATTATTTATATATTCGAAAACAACTTTACCATTATCCTTATTTAAACCTTCTACAATATTATTTGCTAAATCCTTATTCAATTCAGATTTAGTTTTAACATTACAACTACATAAACTAATAACCAACACCAAACTTGTAATTAATGTTGTTATTACAATTAGAATTTTTTTCATTTCCATCAACCTCCTATTCAACTACTTCAACTATCTCTGCACTCTCAACATCTTTATCTGAAAGATTTTCAATTCTATCACAACTGTTATCTGCTTCACAATATGCAAATATACTATAACCTAAATCTGAACTTGTTAAGGCTTTGTTGTAATTTGAGAATGTATAGGTTCTCAACTCTACTGGATATTCTTGTTTATAACAACTATTAGCTAAAACTACTTTACCAGTCATCTTAATTAAAGTTCCGTCTTCTTTCTTCTTCTCTTCTACCTTTCTTTCAATACCGTGTTTAGTATTGAAGTCCATCATCGCTCTTTTTAATTCTGAATATTTCATCTTTTAATAATCTCCTTTTAATTTATTTTACAATTATGATTATAAACTATTCTTATTTGAAAATCAATCCCTAAAAAGGGAAGCCGCTTATTTTCTAAACGGCTTATAGCCTTCTCTTCTCGCATTATTATCTATAACATCATCCATCCATCTAGCTCCATACATCATTGCTAATCCCTTAAACTTATCTATTGAAAATATGTTTAAGTCTTCTGGATAAGCATTACTACCAGTTAAATGACATATCTCATTCATAACCTTGCCTTTAGTCACATAACCATTTGCGTTTTCTCCACCACATACTTCTAAAGCTTCATTAAATGATTCTTCGGCTAAACCTTCCCACGTCATTGCGGAGCAGTTATATAATTCCTTTAATTGTTCCTTCTTTGTTACATTGATAATTTTTGCCATAATTTTTTTCCTCCTAAATTATTTATTTACATATATGATTATAAACCATTTCGAGTAAAAGATCAATCCCTAAAACAAAAAAAAAGAAACCTACATTTTAGTAGGTCTCTAATGCTCTTAACTTTTCATCATAGAATTGAACCATAGGTTTAAGTCCAGGATTTGATTTATCAATTATTGTTTGATAATAACCATCTTGATCTCTCCAGTTTAATCCAAGATATTGTCCACTACCACAAATCTTGTTAATAACATTATCTGCTACTCCTTGATTGAAAATAGTTTTCATATCTTTCTTAAACTCATCTACAACTTTGTTGTCATACTTATTAACTTTTAATTCTATCTGGTTTCTACAATTAGGACTAACATAACCATAATATATAAATGGTAGTTTATTATTTCTAATAAGTCTATCTATCTCGGAAGTATCCTTTGAAACTTCAACTTTAATTCCACGTCTTTCATCTTCTACTAATTTACAATCTGCCAAGATACTTAACTTGTATTCTGATCTATCAACTAGATTAGGTATCTCCCCAGGTTTGTTAAAGCTTGCTATAGACTTAATATCGCTTCTATAAATGGTGAATTTCTTCATCATGGATATTAACTTACTTTGTTGTCTAACATCTAAATTTCCCATTCCATAAATGTGATTTAATTCGGTATAGATTTTATCCATATCACTTTGTAGTTCAACACATTTATCTTTGATAGCCTTAAACTGTTTTAAAGTTAAGTTTTCAACATCTTCTTTAGTAGTTAACTTTCCTAAATTATTATCACACCATTCAACTCTACTCTTTAAGTTGTTGTAGATGGTTTCGAATAATTTCTTATCCAAGTTTATTTTCCTCCTTTCCTTAATAGTTTATACAATTTATTTAATCTTTTTACCGGCATCTTCATAACCAACTAATCCGCCTTTATCAAAATATTCTATTAAAGCATTTATATTTGAGAAATACCAATTCCTTGCCATAGTGCTATTATGAAGTATTATATCACATTTTAATTCTTCCATTTCTTTAATTATCTCTTCATCATAACTTGCAAATTGTTCTTTTTCCTGTTTTAATGTGTATATTTCAAAATTATTACTAACTAAATCCATGATTAATTCTAATTCTTTATTTGTCATATTTTATTCCTCCATTTATTTTATCTTCAATTTATTATATAATAAAAAAGGGATTTATTCAATCCCTAAAATTTATTTTCTACTAATTCTTCTCTTAATATTATTAGCTTTAATATTACTTATAAACTCTTTTAATTCATCATTAAAATTTGTAAATATTACATTTTCTTTTAAATAATCATTTATAGTAAATTTCTTTGCTAAAGTTAAATTTGTAAAACATTTTTTATTATTAAATTCATATACCATATCATTTGAATAATCAATTAACTCAAAACCATAATAACCTCTCGCACCAAATAATCTAACACTAATAAGTTTTTCATTTTCATTACTTTTAATTTTAGCAATTATTCTATCCCAGGTAAAATTCATCTTTGGTATTTTATAAATATCACTAATTTCAAATGAAGTATTAAATTGCTTATTATAACAAACTACTAATTCACCAATTTCCTCCTTTAACTCACTTACCTTTAAAGTTCTTAAATATCCCATAATATATATTTCCTCCTTTATTTTATATTATGATTATAAACCAAAAGAGCTTGAAAATCAAGCCCTAAAATAATTTTTTTATTTTGTTGTAAATAATGTTATTAATTGTAAAAGTGTTTTTTCTTCGGGATAGCGTTTTAATGAATATTGAAAATCTATATTAGTATTTTGTGTTTTTAAATTATTTAAAAACTTTTCTAATTCATTATAACCCGCTTCGTTATAAATCATTACATAATATTTTCTTCTATGCCTTTTTCCAGCTTTAGTATTATAAGTATCGCTAAAGCCACTAGGTTTTGATCCGTGCCAATAGTAACCAGCAAAAGGTGATGTTGTTAAAAATAATTTGTTGTTTTGATTAATAAAATTTAAAATAGTTTTGTTAATAGAATATTGCATATTTTTATCCTCCATAATATCTTATTTACATTATTAATTATAAACTATTTTGGAGAATAAATCAATCTCTAAAAAGAAAAAAGCCATTATTTAAAATGGCTTACTTTATTATTTAATTATCTATTCTTGGATGATTTTGAGCTTCCCATCTTAAATTTTCAGCTCTTAAATATTGTTGCCATAAATCTGTAAAATGTAAACATCTTCGCTTTCCATCTTCAAACTTTTTAATTATGAAATGATTAGTTCCATCGTGATGGTAAGCATCTATTTTTAAGTTTCCATATTGGTCTTCATATATTTCAAATTCATCCATATCTTCTATACAAGCATATATGGCATCCATTATAGTTCCAAATTGTTTTGGTACTATATTATGAGGACCATTCCATAAACCTAAACTACCAGTTATAACAACTCTGGTATCATTTACCCAACTTGTTTTCCATTCTGCTTCATCACCAAAACTATAATTCCATTCAACATCGTTATAGTCTTGTAAATCTTCATCATCTATATCATTATATTCCCCATTAACTATATCTCTACATTCATATTCCCTCTTAATCTCCGCTAATTCTTCTTTTGTATATAGTCCTACACTTTTATATATAGTATTCTTTTTCATTTAAAATTCCTCCTTTAAATATAAAAATAATATATAAATCCTAATCTATCTTTATATTTTCCTACTTGCCTAAATGAATACTTATCTATATTAAGTCCATTTCTATAAGCTTCATTTTGGTCCCTTTTATTAGTATTATCTAATACCCTTAATAATTGAAATTCCCTTCCATCTTTTAATTTTAAATCCACTCTAAATTGTGCCATTTTAATTTTTCCTCCATAAATTATATTTGCCAAAACTTAAAGTATTTTGGCTTGAATCCTATATCCATTTAAGGAACCATTCTAGGATAACTTTTTATTTTCTATCTTCACATATATTATAAAGGAAAAGGGATTGAAAATCAATCCCTAAAATGAACTATTTAATTTTCTATTATATAATAAGTTAATGGACCATCTTCTTTTGCCTCTTTAAGACTAAAACCTTTTCTACTTAATAACTCTTTAAATAGATCTCTTTCCTTAATATCCTTCTCATCATAAACACTTCTTAATAGTCCACATGGTCCATAATGCCTATTAAATCTTATGGCTAATTGGTTGTTTAACCAAAAGGTTTTTAAAGTTAATCTATTATTATAATAAGAATTATTACCTTTTTTAACCTCCTCCATATCTAATTCCATCATTGCTAAATGTACCTTTTGTAATAAATCGTTCATATAAATTCCTCCTATTTACATATATGATTATAAACCATTATTATTAAAAAATCAAGGTCGAAAATAAAAAAAAGCCTTAATTAAATAAGGCCTTTATATTTTGTTTAATTGTAAATTTGTTATTTGTTATATATGAATTATTTTTATGTAATAATTCAATTGAATAATGGGAATTTTTTGGTTTAATAATAATTGAATAAATTAAATTATTATTTTTGTTTTTACGCATAATTCGTTTTAATTTTAAATAAGGGTATTTAGTTTTAATTTCATAGTGTTGTAGAATATCGCCTAAGGAATAATCATAAGTATTTGTTGTTGAATTGAATTGGTTATTGGCAATTACGTCAATAAAATAAATTTGTTTTTTCATTTTTTATATCCTCCATTAATTATTTACATATATGATTATAGCACAAAAAGGGCTATAAATCAAGCCCTATTTTTAATTTTTTTATTAAATTTTTGCTTTTAGGTATTTTAGTAATTCTTTTTGACCTATTGGTGAAATATTATTAAATGATTTACTATTAGTATCTATATAATATTTCTTATTTTCCGGAATTACATAAAATTGTAAGTTATGTCTATATGGTTTATCATTATGCCATCCTGGTTCTACATAACTTAATGTTATATAGCATTTTTGTTCTAAAGCATCTTTAATTTTTGAGCATTGTGGTTCTCCTTTTTGGTACCATCCTACTCCACCATGTCCAGGTTGAGCCCACGCTACATAAACATTACCACTAATTTCTACTAAATTTTTTTTCATATTTTTTTATCCTCCATTACATATATAATTATAAACTAAAAGGTATTAAAAATCAATCCTTAAAATAAATTATTTTACCTCCTTAAAAAATTCTTCATAACTATATAATTTTGCTTCATTTTTAAGTTCTAAATATTCCCTTTCTATTATTTCCTTACCACCATTTTGAAGCCATTTTAATTGGTAACCTTTTAAGTTTTTTCCACTTAAAATTTTCTCATATCTTTTTAGTGCATTTTGTTTACCTTTTAAAGCTTCTTCTTTACTAAAGTAAACTTTTAAACTATTGTCGTTTATTACCCATTCAAATCTAATTCCACCTATAACATTATTTGATGATGAGTTAATTAAACCATTGTAATTATTTGATTGTTTTTGTAATAACCATACGTATTTTTGCATATTTTTATTCCTCCTATTTTACATATATGATTATATAATATTTCCAATAAAAAATCAATCTCTAAAAACAAAAGAAAAAGCTATTCAAAAAGGAATAGCTAATTCTATTTATATTTTTATAAAGGAGGACAATGATGAGAACAATAGGATTCGAACCTATATACTCGCATCCTTTCAACTTTCTTAGAGCATCGGATCGATACATTGCCAAATTATGTTATGTTCCCATATTAGGATAGGGCATAGGTAGGAGGAATAAATGAATCGAAAATTACCTATGCCCCGAAAGGGAGGTGATTGTAGGTAACGTCTTACCTACATATAATTATACAATTTATTTTTTTAAATCATGATATGCATCTCTAACTTGTTCGAATATTTGTCTAGCTAGAACTGCTACATCATTATCTGGATTTGTATCAAGTAAATCATCCATCTTGTCAATCTGGGAAACTACCCAGGCATCAAACAAATCACTTCCAAGTTGTTCTGCTAATTCCATAGTTTCATTTCCAATTATGTATTTTAACTTTATGTCAACCATACTCTTTACATCTCCTTTCATATATTAATGGTTGCTTATTATTTCTATTAATCCTCATTACCTTCTTCCAAGTATTCTAGATCTTCTTTTATAAAGTTTGTGAACTCTTCTTCATCTTTGAATTCCCAAATCTTACAAATATCTTCTTCACCAATATATAAAACCATTGTGATTTCTTTTTTACCTAATCTATGTTCATTAGCTGCTGCCATACAACCAAAGACATAATTCAATACATCTACATCTAAACTGTAATCTTCTTCTTTACAATACATTACGTCATGTGGCTTCATATAAGATCTATTCACTGCAAAGTTTCCATGAGTCATTCCTAATAAATATACACCATTCATAAATGCCCAAGGAATAACTTTTTGATTTATGTAATCTTCTATATTATATACATTTTCATCAGTATAAATATCCTTATCTACAAATATACAAATCTTGTTTCCAGGTAATCCTGGTGCTTGTAAATTATTTATTTGTTGTGCATATCTTTGAAATATGTTAATATACTTTGGCATATTATTCCTCCTCCATTTCGTATAATATATCCATAGCTTTACTATAATCTTCTTCAAGAACGTAATAAAGTTTATTGTCTATATAGACAAAATCAATATTATTTGCATTTAATTTTTCTGCAAAATTTGAATTTGCAGTTGCTAATTGTAATTTAATCCATTTTCCCATATTATTTTTCCTCCTTTAAATGCTGTTCTAATATCCATTCTGCTTCTTGTCTTTCACTGTAATAATGACCTGTAAATCTATACTTATAACCACCTCTATCCATTCCTCTATCTGGTCCAGTATAAATAATTACTGCTTCATATCTAGGTGTTCCATATTGTCCATTCTTTATTCTTTGTAGTGTTACTGTATAAAAACCAAACTCTATAACATCTATATTATTTAATCTTCTTACCATATTAATCATCCTCCTCTTTTAAATAGTCTTTTGCTAAACTTATTATTGAATCTAATGTTCCTTCATAATAAACTGCATCTTGATATTCGTCCCATTCATCTATCATATCATCTAATAAGTCGCATACATATTCTCCTTCATCTCCTATATTTGGATCGCAACTTATTCCATGATTAACTAGATATTCTACTGCTTCATAATAAGTATAAGTCTTCATATTTAAACCCAACCTTTCTGCTTTTGGATTTTGTCTAACTTATATTGTTTACCTTTTTTTGTAGGTGTTGTTAAATGTCTATAAGTTAATTGTGTTGAAATTTGAATTGGATTTGCTAATTTATGTTTCTTTTTCATTTTACCTTCCTCCTATTTTACAATTATAATTATAAACTAAAAGGCCTTGAAAATCAAGGCCTAAAATAAAAAAGGAATCCAGTTAAGGATTCCTTTAAATTATAAAACTCTCAACTATTAAATTAACTAATTCTGATTTTGTTAGTCTACTATAACCTTTTAAACCACGTTCTTTTGCCATATCCCTTAATTCCTGTAAAGTATAATTATCACATAAAGATTCTTCAGGATCTTTATAATTTTTAACTTCCTTAGTAGCCTTGTTAACTTCTTCCTTTTTCTCTACAGGATTCTTAATTTGAATTGAATCTACATATTTATGAAATTTTGTTTTAGAACCAAATGCTACGTAAGCTAATGCAAGTGCTACTCCAACATATTTATCAAATGCATCATCACCAACTGCTTTTGACATTCCTACAACTTTTGTATCAACATCTTCTGCTTCTCCACCTAGCATTCTAATAACATTATTTAATCCATTAGTTGATACCTTAACCATATCATCTGCTACAACTGTTACTGCCTTCTTTGCTTCATTGATTGTAATTGATCTAATTCTCTTTTCATTGAT
>Ga0247609_10007206_pt1 | contig 10612 bp, 24 predicted proteins | sample 172DNAGHGlowgp2_FD_193487 | JGI IMG/M metagenome (GOLD analysis project Ga0247609, IMG submission 193487) | Sheep rumen microbial communities from Palmerston North, Manawatu-Wanganui, New Zealand - 1728 DNA GHGlow gp2 | ecosystem: Host-associated > Mammals > Digestive system > Stomach > Rumen ...
AGAACAGGAAATGTATACTTCTACAAGAATGGCAAATATTTTTACTAGTGTGTGGGAAATTATACAAAAGCAACGTCATAAACAAAATTATGCCCATTATTTTGATATTCGCACTAACCACCTAAATGAAAAAGATTGGCGTCGTAGTTTTTCTATTAATCAGTTTCTTTATGGAATTATTCTCGCGGCAACAGCTGATGGAACTTTACATAATTCATTTGATGAAATTTTACCAATTTTGAAGGAGAAATATAAAGATGAATGATATGCTTTACTGTATTAATGACCGTCTTCCAACAAAGCGACTAATCGTCGCTGCTCTACAACAAGTAATTGCTTGCTTTGTAGCCACAATTCTTATTCCACAGATTTGCGGCGTTCCTATTGCTCCCGCCATGGTAGGCGCTGGTATCGGCACGCTTGTTTATCAACTATTCACACGCTCACAAAGTCCAATGTTCATTAGTTCTTCTGGTGCTTTTGTAGCCGCTGTTATGGGGGCATTGGCACTCGGAACTGCTCCTAATTTTACTGCTGTTGCTATTGGTGGTATTATTGTGGGTGCTGTCTACTGTATTATCGGTGGCATTATTAATCATTTTGGAACTGACTGGATTAATAAGCTTCTACCGCCAGTTGTAATTGGCCCTGTCGTAGCTGTAATTGGTTTAAATTTGGCTACTTTCCTCCCAACCTATTTCCAAGTTAATGGACAATATAGTTTAATTGGATTTGGTTTTGGTATGCTAACTTTGGCAATTACCGCTTTAATTTCTCACTACGGTAAAGGCTTTATTAAGAATTTACCTTTCCTATTTGCTATTTTAATTGTATATGTAATCGCGAGCATCACAACTGCGATTCATCGTATTCCTCTTGTAGATTTCTCTGCGTTTAACAATGTTCATCTATTTGCGATGCCAGATTTTAGTTTCTTCCATATTGATTTTACTACTTTTAATTGGAAGTTACTACCGCAAATTCTATTACTATTCCTACCGCTTTCACTAGTTACTTTTTCAGAACATATTTCAGACCATAAGGCTTTAAGTGCTGTAATTGGTACTGATTTAACAGAGTATCCTGGCCTTGGTAACACTGTTATTGGTGATGGTATTGCTTCTACTGTTGGATGTTTTATTGGCGCGCTACCAAATACTTCTTATGGTGAAAGTGTAGGAACTACTGGTTTTAGTAAGATTTGCTCTAAACATGTAATTCGTTTGGCCGCGATTATTATGGCTATTGCCGGTTTCTTTGGGCCACTTCAAGCTTTCCTAGTTTCAATTCCAAGTTGCATCTTTGGCGGATGTGCGGCAATTCTTTATGGATATATTACTCTATCTGGTATTCGCACAATTAAGGATAGTGGAATTGATTTAAATAATAACAAAAATGTAATTATTCTTGCTTCTATTCTAACACTTGGTGTGTCTGGTGTAGTTTGTAATTTTGGTGTCATTTCATTCGGAACTACTGCGTTAGCTATGATTGTTGGAATTGCGCTAAATATGATTTTAAAGGAAGAGAAGGTAGCATAACTACCTTCTTTGCCTTCTACATAAAATTGTACTATACTTATTTTAGAAAGGAAAAAATATGATACAATGGCATGAATATTCTTATTTAGCAGAAACTTGCGGCAATACGCATTGTAAATATTTTGAAATAGATGGTTGTCATCATCCTTATGTAAAAAATTGCGAAAATGCTAGCTTATATTGGCCTTGGCAATTAGACTATGAAAATATAAAAATCTTAATTCAACGGAGAGAAAAAGAATGCAACTTAACGAGCAACACATGAAAACAGTTATTATGTTTAACAAAACGTATCAACGTGCTTGTTGGCATAAAAAGAAGAAAGTTAGAAAGAAAAATTATACGCGAGCACAATATATGTTAAGAAGAGGACTATTACAAATTTCAAGAAAGGAATGGAAGAAATACTTTCCAGAAAGATAACATGAAATATAAAGTATCAATACTTTTCACTTTTATCGCAGATGAACAAGAATATTATGACTCATTAATTGAAGATGGATATTTGCCAAACGAGGCTGAACAGCATATAAAAAATTCATTATATGAAATAGCAGATCGCATAGATAACCGGGCAGATAATGTTATTTATTTTCCATATATGAGTGAATGTGAAATTAAAAAAATTGAAGAAAATGGTTAAAGAATAATACCTATCTTATGATAGGATTATTTCTTACGGCGGAGGTGTGTGATTAAATGACACAAGCAGAAGATATACTAAATAAATTATTTACAGATTTCAAACAAAAATTAAAAAACATAGGAATGAGTCAACAAGAGGCCGCGGATAGATTAGAAATTACCCGCTCTCATTTAAATAAGGTTATAAACAAACGAACAACACCTTCATTAAAATTAATTCAAGATATGGAAAATTTTTGTTATGAAAAATAAACATTATATTTTTATAATTTGACTCAATTTAAAAATTATGCTATAATAAAGAAAAAGGAGAAATAAAATGAATATTCAGGGAGTATATATTCTTTCTCAACAAACAATTTTTAGTCCAATGTGGTATGGTATTGCCGCGTGGGTAATTATGATGTGTTTTACTTTTTTCTTTGCTATAATGTGGTTAGATGGGCGCGAAGAATGGGCTGGTCCAATTTGTTGGATTTGTTTTGCGTTATTTATTATTTGTTTAGCTTTAACTTTTACAGAGAGTGAAAAAACGCTATTAAATCATCCATCTAAAATTGAATACACAATTGAAATAACCGATGATAATGCTTGGAAAGAACTTGGCCCCAATTATACAGTAAAAGAAAAGCCTTATGAAACAAAAGAAATTTATGTAATTGAAGGAGACTATGTAGATGACAATACTTGAAACTATTCCTATCATGGAAGCACCAGGAAACTATCTAAATCTTATGATATATAGTTTTGTAGGTACTCTTATATGTTTCGCTGTAGCTGGATTATTATTAGTTAATGACTATGAAATAGGCGGTGGAATATTAACTGCTTTTTCTGCTATAGGAGTATTAATTTTTTTAATTAGCCTCATTCTTACAATCACTGAACCAAAAATAGATACTGGCCGCAAGCAATATATCATAAGAGTAGATGAAAATACGTCAATAAATGACATCTATGAAAACTATAAAATCATAGACCATACAAAATACACTGATGTCTATACAGTGGAGGAATTAAAAAATGATTAATATTATTGGGCCTCGTGGCAGCGGAAAAACTGTAAAATTATTTGAAGAAGCACGTAAAAATAATGCAATGATTTTAACAATTAATTCACGTGCTCTTCGCGCTAAAGCTAAAGATTTAGGTTATAATAACCTTGAAATTAATGGCTTTGGAGATTTAAAAAATGATGATTATTCAATAAATAAGCCTGCACTAGTGGATGAATGTCCATATTTTCTCGCAGGATTATTAGAAAAGTATTATGGTATTAAAATGATTGGATTTAATGCTACAATGAATGAAAATGAAAATGAAACGAGGAACTGACCATTGGTGGGAAGTGCGGCGATACCAGGGAGATACCGCACTTTATGCACATTGTAAATGCGGCTTTCAATATAATTGTTCTTCATTTGAAAAAGATGAAGAAGGCTATTGGAAATCAAAAATAAAATGTATTTATCTATACTGTCCATTTTGTGGTGCCCGTAAGAAATGGTATAATGAAGAACCGAAAAAAATAGAAACATATTCATGGGAGTGATTACTTATGATGGAATATTATGAACAGTTACAACAAAATATTAATGAAAAAAAGCAACCCGATATTAATATTATCGCAAATTTAGATTTAGATAATACCAATGCCAATAAACACATTAAAGAAGTTAAAGAAAGCCTGGAAGAACTTGCAGAAATAGTTGAAGAGATTGAATTACCAGACATTCGTCCAATTATTAATTTTTATGGTTGTTCTTTTAATTTTGCTAATGATGGATGCGCAGAAGCAAGATATTACAACGGTTCTGATATTTATAATCAAAGAAAGGAAGATTCTTAATGAATAGAGCATTCATTACCGGTGATATTCATCTTAATATAGATATAAAGAAACTAAGTTTTAAAAACTGGCCCAATTCACGCGAATTTGATAAAGAAGATACGCTTATTATTTGTGGTGATGCTGGATTGACTTGGGATAGCTCAAACGAAGTTAAATATTGGTGTGATTGGCTAGAAGATAGACCTTATACAGTAATTTCTGTTCTTGGCAACCACGAAAATTACGACCTTCTTCGTGCGATTCCAATTACCGAGTGGCGTGGTGCGAAAGTTCGTAAAGTGCGGCCACACGTCATGTATATAGAAAATGGTGAAATTTTCACTATTAATAATCAAACTTTTTTCTGTATGGGCGGCGCGCGAAGTGTAGATAAGGTTTATCGTAAAGAAGGTAAATCTTGGTGGCCTCAAGAAATCGCATCCTATCAAGAAATGGAATATGGTATTAATAATCTTGAAAGGTATGATTTTAATATTGATTACATTCTCGCGCATTGCGCCCCAAATCATATTGTAGATATTTTATATCCTTATGAAAATCAACATGATGCAATGACTTCATATTTAGAGCACGTGTGTCAAAGAACTCATTTTAATAAATTTTTTTGTGGTCACTATCACATTGACCGTTGTTATGACGATCAAAAATTTAATATTCTCTACCAAGACATACTTGAAATTATGCCTGATGGAAGATGGGAGATAATAGCATGAGTTATGAATATAGAACAGCAATGAAGAAAGATATATTAGATTATATTGATTCTAGCATTACATTGGAAGATTGGGAATTTCGTACAGACCTTGAAGATTATTTATATAATGAATTATGGGCAGAAAATTCTATTACTGGTAATGGCGGTAATTATTATAATACAGAAAATTATTGTGAATCTTATCTTGCCTACAATCTTGATTTAATGATGGAGGCTTGTGAAGAGTTTTGTATAGATATGAAAACTCTTTTACAGCATTATCATGATGGAGATTTAGCTAGATATTTAGATTGTACAATAAGATGTTATTTACTTGGAGAAGTTCTTTATACTGTTTTAAATGAAATCTGGAAGTCAGAATAATGTTTGACTTCCTATTTAATTTCTGATATAATATTTATAGAAAAAAAAGAAAGGAATTAATAATAATTATGATTAAAAATGGGACTGGTGGTGCGACTACTAAAAATGGACTAAAATTTCAAAATGATCCTAGAACTTTTCATATGCATTTACATCCAAATATGCAACGATTAGAAACAGGTTATGAATTATACAGTCTAATTAAAGAAAAAACTGGTAAAAAATATACTGAATATTTAAGCAAACGAATTATCCCAGATGAATGTTATATTGATTTAAAAAATAAAATTTTTAAAGCATATGAAAAGAAAACACAAAGTGGTGAAGGCTCTGTTGATGAAAAGTTACAAACGTGTGCTTATAAAATTCATATACTACGTAAAGCTTGTGCTTTATTAAATATTCCACCAGAAAATGTTACATATACTTATACCCTAGATCAGTGGTTTAATGATGTAAAATATAAAGATACATTAGAGTATATTAAAGCAACACCTGGTTGTGATTATGAAATCTTACCATTTAAATTTAAAGGGTGATATTATGGCATTAAATAAAGGCTATTTAACAGCAAAAACAGATAAAGCTTCTGATGAAGTTTATACTCCTGCTTACGCGGTTAAACCAATTTTAAAATATATTACACCAGATAAAATTATCTGGTGTCCTTTTGATAAAGAAGATAGCGAGTATGTAAAACTTATTCGCGCGAATAACAACAAAGTTATCGCTACTCATATAGATAATGAACAAAATTTTTTCTTTTATGAACCGAATGAGCCTTATGATATAATTATTTCAAATCCTCCTTTTTCTTGTAAAGATGATATAATTAAAAGACTTTATGAATTAAATAAACCATATGCAATTCTTTTACCCATTCCGTCATTGCAAGGTCAAAAACGTTTTCCTTATATGCAAGATTGTCAAGCTTTAATTTTTGATAAAAGAATTAATTATTATACTAATCTATCAAAAAAAGAAGTTCAAAAAGGTGTCAGTTTTGGAAGTTTTTATCTTTGTAGAAATTTTTTACCAAAAGATTTAATTTTTGAAGAATTAGAGATTAAGGAGTAATAAATGAAAATCTATCTTGCCGGTCCTTGCGATACCGAAAATCGCTATAATATGGTTCAAATCGCAAAGGCTTTTCGCGAATATGGCGGTTATGAAGTTTATTGTCCTTGGGAGCTAAAAATTGAAAATGCTTGGGATATGCCGCAAGAAGAATGGGCGCGAAAAGTCTTTGAAGCTGATATTAAAGCAATTCAAGAATGCGATACATTCGTTATGATTACTCCTGGCCGCGAAAGCACCGCAGGAACAAACTGGGAAAATGGTTATGCCTATGCATTAAATAAACATATTGTAACTATTCAAATTACTGATAAGCCTACTTCTTTAATGACTTATGCTAGTGCTTCTGAATTTTTTAATTCTTCTTTAGCTGATTGTTTAAAAACTGTGAAAAAGATTATTGATTGTTGGGAACAATGGGGATTATACAATATTGCTTTAAATGGTATTAATGGAAATTATATGTGTAAAACGGTATTAACGTAATGTGGAAAATATATAAAGAATTACAAGAATATTGGTCTTTCTTTAATTATTGTTATAATTGGGGACCTTGGCCAAAAGCAGAATGGATTTATGAAAATAGAATTATTCCCATCGCGCAAAAACATCCTATTTTAAATTTTATAGCATCTATTATATAGGAGAAATAAAATGTCTAAATATCAAGAAATGTTAGACTATGTAAAATGGTATCAAGAAGAATATAAAGATAAAGATGGCAATGCGCCAAATCCTATTTTTGAAATTATGATTTTTGAATATCCCAATAAAGAAATGATTTATCATAAGCCAGAAGGAGATATTCCCTCTGGTTGGCCAGATACTGGTTGTATAGACCATATAGGGTTTTATTACGAGCTTGATACTGCAATTCAAGCAATGAATGAAAATTGGTGTGATATTCAAGAAAATTGTTATTATGCCGGTTTTATTATTTGTCGTTTTCCTGGATTATATTATTATGCGGGAATTTCAAGAATGTATTTTCTTTGGGATGAAGAAAAGAAGGGTTTTTTTGAAACAGAAGAACCTGAAGTTTTTCAACATATTGCTTATTGACTTTTTCTTTAATTTATATTATAATAAATATATAAAATAAGAAAGGAAAATAAAATGACTTACGAAGAAATGTCTTTAGAAGAACTCCTTGACGAATATTTTTATGCGTCGTGATGCAAACGATTTCTTTAATGAAGAATCTTTGGTAATTAAAATGGAAATAAATAAATTAGTTGTTATAAAACAAATACAAGAAATAACACATTGTCCAATATGGGCTATAGAAAAATGTTTAGAACTTGAACAAAATAATATAAATAAAGCTCTTAAACGTTTGCGAGATATTTATTTCGTAATTGGTGATAACCCAAATGAAATAATAAAACAAAGAGAAAAGGAATTAAAAAATACAGAATGATTAAATATTTTTGTGATAAATGTGGAAAAGAATTGCTTTGGTATGGAAACATTATGCCAAGTAATATGTTTGCTAATATTAGTACAATGGCTCAACAATTTAATACAGATGGATATAAAACTTATGACGCCCCATCAGGACAATGGTTAGATTTATGTATGGAATGTAAAATAAAATTACAGTCAAACCAACAGGTTTGACTTTTTCTTTGATTTATGCTATAATTAAATGTAAAGAAAAGGAGGGATAATGTGAATCAAAATTATGACATTAACTCCATTGAAAGTTTGGATTTTCGTACTGGCGTCCGCACTCGCATTCAAATGTATTTAGGATCGGATGATATAGAAGGAACTTATCAGGCTTTAAAGGAAATTATAAATAATAGCACTGACGAAGCACTTGCTGGTTTCGGTAAGCGTATTGAAATTGATGTAGACGAAAAAGAAAATGCTGTTATGGTACGTGATTATGGCCGCGGCGTTCCTTTTGGCATCCGTGAAAACGGTGAAAATGTATTAGTTTCTGTCTACACTCAATCTCATACTGGCGGCAAGTTTAATCATAATGCTTATAAAAATTCAAGCGGTCTCAATGGTTTAGGCGCAAGTTGTACTTGCCTATCTTCTGAAAAATTTGAAGTTCAAAGTAATCGTGATGGTAAATATGCTTGTGCTTTCTTTGAAAAAGGTAATTTAGTTACCTATAAAGAAGGGACTACAAAAGATGCTAATGGCACTTATGTGCGCTTTAAGCCAGATCCAGAAGTCTTTTCTAATGGAGAAATTGGATATTCTTATGAGCGCATTTGCGCTGACATTAAGGATATTTCATATCTGTATCCCGGCATTGAGTTTGTAGTTTCTTGCGGAAAAGAAACTAAGACTTATTGTGCCAAAGAAGGAATTGTAGATTTTGTAAAAGAAATGGTTCAAAAGCCGCTACAAAAGCATATTATTACTGGGTCTGCTACTGATGGAACAGACATGGTAGAAATTGCATTTCAGTGGGGAACAAAGCGCGAAACTCCATATGTATTTGTAAATGGTCTTCGTTGCCCTGAACTTGGAACTCCTGTAACTGGCGCTCGTGCGGCCATAACTAAGACTTTTAATAACCTATCGGGCCAGAACTTTGACGGAGAATATATTCGTAAAAATTTATTTTATGTAGTTAATTGTAAAGTAGAAAATCCCTCGTTTGCTAATCAGACAAAAACTAAAATTAATAATCCTTCACTCCGAACCCTTGCTACAACCGCTTTTACTTCTGCTTTAAAGGAAATGAATATTAAATATAATAGTGAATTTACCACTATTGTAGAAATGTTAAAGAAAATTGAAAAGGCGGAAGCCGCGGCTGAAAAGGCTCGTAATGCTGTCCTTAATATGGAGAAAAAGGAAACTGAGCACAAGAAACAAAAAATTACTTCTTCTGATAAATTTAAGGACTGTGAAAAACACGGACAGGATTCTATGCTAATTATTTGTGAGGGTAATTCTGCTCTTGGCGGATTGCTTCCCGCGCGTGATGTTAATACAGAAGCACTTTATGCTGTGCGCGGAAAAGTAAAGAATCTATTGAAGCATCCACTTGACGAATGTCTTGAAAACCAAGAAGTTTCTGATATTATTATGGCACTTGGATGTGGCATACAAAACCGATATAATAGTAAAAAGCTAAATTATGGCAAGGTCGCTATTGCAGTTGATGCGGACGTTGATGGCTATAACATTATGTGCCTTGTAGCAACAATGTTCTATGTGCTTATGCCTGAATTTATTCTTGAAAATAGACTTTGTTGGTTGCGCGCGCCGCTTTATAAACTTCAAAAAGGAAATAATCGTTTATTTGCTTATGATGACAATGAGTTAGCACAGGTGCGTAAAGGACATGAAAGTTGGGACATCACAAGAGCGAAAGGCTTGGGAGAACTTAATCCAGAAGATATGGAACAATCTATGCTTCATCCGCAGAATCGTCGTCTTGAAATTCTCTCTATGAAAGATGTTGAAGCCGCGGCTGAAAGCTTAAAAATGCTTATGGGTATTGATGTTGAGCCAAGAAGAGAATTTCTATTTGAGAATGTTGATTTTAGTATTTTGAATAGTTGAGGTTTTATGTTTAAAGAAATTCAAGAACAAATTCAGAAAAATATTCAAGAGCCAATTCTTAAAATCTTTTTTGAAAAATATTCTGGAGTATATAATATTTTAACACAAGATAATAAAAAAGATTATCATCTTTACTGGTTATATCGTAAAATGGAAGATGCTACTTGGTATTGTGAGGAAATAATTTAAAATGAAAGAATATATCAATGACACGTTAGATGAATTAGAATTTAATGATAGTAGTCTATTTTATAAAATGTGTCAATTCTATAATATTTCAATAAAAGATGAAGAAGGCAATTTTAAATGCTTATTAGAAATTTTCAGAGAATTAAATGAAAAAATAAAATGAGGTATTATTATGGCAGATATGATGAATTTTCCTGAAACTATTGACGAATTTATAGATAACTATAGTTTCTTTGATGAAAAACAAATTTATACCAATGGCGGAAGACTAATTCCAGTTTTCCGTATTTATCAAGCATTACAACACTATGTTCCAGAGCTTTTAAATAATTGAAAGGAGATATAAAAGTGTTTACTTCTTTAAACGATATTAATGAAAAAATTCCAGTAGGCTCACATATTATTATTAACGAAGAAGAATATATTGTTTTTGGTTATATTCAATACTCTTCTGAACCCTACAACTGGTTGCCAGCCGTTTTGACTAACACCAACACTTTCAGGGCATTAGTAGAAATAGAGTTTAATGAATATATAATTAAATAATTGACTTCTCTTCAAAACTATGCTATAATATAATAAATAAGAAAAGGAAGTGAACAATTTGATTTACGAAACTGATTTTCAAAAACAAATTGAAGGAGCTTTCTTGACTTACGCCGCTTCGGTGGCACAGGAACGTGCAATACCGGATGC
>Ga0247609_10007212_pt1 | contig 10607 bp, 3 predicted proteins | sample 172DNAGHGlowgp2_FD_193487 | JGI IMG/M metagenome (GOLD analysis project Ga0247609, IMG submission 193487) | Sheep rumen microbial communities from Palmerston North, Manawatu-Wanganui, New Zealand - 1728 DNA GHGlow gp2 | ecosystem: Host-associated > Mammals > Digestive system > Stomach > Rumen ...
GTATTAGATGTTTTTCCTGTACTCATGGTAAATAATATATTATCGAAATTGAGTTTGCTCATCATATTTTTAGTAATAAGACCATAGTTCATAATGGCTACATTATTACGCAAAGCTTCAGACAATACTTTTGATCCCTGAGGATAATCATGAGCAAGAGAATACTCATGTACAAGCTGTTTAAATGCATCAGATTCTACTAGCTTAGATTCATTTTCAGCAGTAATAAATCTTACAGTATAATGAATTTTTTGCTCACGAAGATCATTCTTATCCAGTACAGCAATAACATATGCTCTGACTAGATCAGATTCATTATACGGTTCAGAAGTCTGGATATTTTCCATTACCCAAGAATAGATAGCTTCAATACCAGCAAACATGTATCCTCTATAACCATTGAATGTAAGATCATACTGCATAGTTCTAGAGAACTCCATAGCAGAATCAGAATCTTCTTTAGTAATGATAGAATGCACAGAAGCAAAGTTATATGCATGAGATGATAATCCTAATTTAGAATAGATATGATACTTTTCAGACATCTTCAAACCTCCTTAGAAGGGTTATTTTCGGCCATTTAAAGCTTTATTGTATTGTACTACGATTACTATTTTTATACCTCAGATATCTTATTATAGGCTGAACAGAGAAGTAATGTCGAAGTAAAATATACGAAAGGAGGAATTATGCTGTATGTATTGCCTCGAAGATTTGAAGTATAATAAATTATATAAGAAGCAATTTCTTCTTCCATTTAATAAAGAAGATAAGCGACATGGATCTGCTATACTACTATTAACTCCTTCATGGCAGGAGTCTAAATATCTCATCTCGCAGAATCCATTTACAATAGATAGAGCTAAGACATTCATGTCGTATTATATCGAAAAGGATATTACGTATACTATAAATCAAGAGTCTAGAGCTCTTGAATGCACTTATCCTGAAGATGGAATCTTATTGGAGTCAGGTGATACTTCTCCATTTACTGAAACGACCGATATTAAGATCTATGATTCTCTAGAAGAGGATTCTATTAATGAGCTTGCTTGCAAGTTGCATAATAAAGTTATCTTCTTTAACGAGATGGATGATGATGAGATCTTCTATGAAGCCTTTGGAAACAATAACGGAAAATATAAGAGGCTTCTATACAATAATCGTATTAGAAATAATAAGACGATGTTTTCATTATACGATACGGTTAAATCAGAGATTCCATCTATAAGAAAATGCTTTGTTAATTACAAGCGCTATAATGGATTTAATCTATGGGTAGATCTTTATTACTATAATAAAGCTTATCTTGAGAATAACAACTTTAATATTCTTAAATCCAATGATATGTATTTTGAGTTTATTCGTCGTATCATTATGGATAAGAGAATTACTCAAGCTGGCTATAAGAAGAAAACAGTATTTGTTCCTGTGTTTGGGTGGAATGAGACTGCTGGTACTAATCTATTTGATTTTCGTAAAAACCTCAATCCTATATCGGTTCTTTTTAAGCGAATTAGATTCGACCAAGCAGCAATTAAAAGAGCTTTTGAAGATACCACTTTTGTATTCTTTGGATACAATGGTTATTTCAAATTCTCTGCTAATGAAATGGATAGTCAGACTTACATTAAGTTTATGCGTTTTATTAATAAGCTTAAGAATAATGAAGTCATTGATGATTCCGATGAACCAGAAGAGAATAGCTCCGGAGCAATCGCTGCTGATATTATCGCTACAGTAGAAAAGAACAAGGGTGTTTCTATCCATAATCTTACTGGAGACGCTGCACCGAATACTACGGCTAAAGAAGCAGATAAAGCATTATTAGTAAAGAAAGTCAATGATGCTTCAAAGTTTGCTAAAGATGTAGATGATGCTATATCAAAGCTTGAAAATGATAAAGATGTTAAACGTATTTTATCCGATCTAGAAGACGATGCTGATGAAGGCGTAAAGCTCTCTGGTGCTAGGCAGAATCGTATTAATAATGCTAATGATTCTTTCATGAATAAGCAGCTTAACGGTAAATCTGTTAAAGAGATGATTACAGAATCTAATAAGCCTAAAGAGCTGCAGGAGACTTCATTACCAATACAGACTATAAATGATGATTGGCATCACCTTAAAGCGACAAACTTTGAGAAGGAGTATGATCTTGATGCAGATATTGTTAAGATTCTAGCATCTCTTAGCAATAAAGATAAAAGATATCCATTAGTAGTACTTGATATTTCTACAGAGGATACATCCACATCAGAGGATTCAATTATTACTTATACAGTTAAATTTGAAGATTCTAAGGGTAAGAGATTCTCTATTAAATTCGATATTCCCAAGTTTAGGAATAATCGTTTCATGCGTCTTAAGGGTAATGAGAAAATCTTCTCTATTGAGATGCCATTGATACCAATTTCTAAAACATCCGATTCTCGTACCCAGATTGTTACTTTCTATAATAAGCTATTTGTTGATAGATACAATACCTCTAAGGGTAAATCTAATCCATTCTCAGATAGATTGATTAAAGCTCTTGCTAAATATAAGGGTAGTAATATTAAAGTAATCACTGGAGATAATAGTAGAATCTGTACTAAATATGCTTTACCAATTGATTACATTGATCTAGCATCTGCATATTCTAAGATTATTTATAATACTGAGGCTCATGGGGAAATAACTATTTATTTCAACCAAGATGAAATTAGAAAGATCCCGGGAGTTAATCCTAAGAATGGAATTCCTATAGCGATGTCATCCAAGGGCAAAGTATTATATTATAATGCTCAGAATGGCGCTACTATATCTCAGTTTATAGCTAACACTATCATGGATAATGATTTTAGAAAAATCTATGATAAGCAGTCTATGTTAAAGAGAGCTACATACTCTAGAGTATGGATTTTAAATACTTATATTCCTACGATTGTTATTCTTGCTCATGATATGGGATTAGTCCCAGCAATGGATCTTGCTGGAATTAAGTATGATATTTCTGAAGATAAATCTTTAGATTTTAATTATGATTCTATTAAGCTTAAGGATGGTTACATTAATTTCGTTAATACTTATGATTCCATGATGCTTATGAACGGTCTTAAAGACTGCGATACAGAAAGCATTAGTATCAGTGATCTTAATAAGAAAACTACATGGATTAATGAATTAAGTAATTTCGGTGGTAGAAATAAGTCTGATGGATTAGATAACTTTGCTGAGTTGATGTATGATCCAATCACTGTTGAAGTATCTAAAGATTTTAAGCTACCGACTACATATCATGAAGCTTTGATATATGCTAGCAATATGCTTGTAGACAATAAATATACTAAGCATACTGATCTTAGCACAAACAGATACCGTACCAATGAGGTTATTGCAGCTCAGTTTTATAGAGTAATTACAGATGCGTATAGACAGTATGCCGGTAATATGCGCCGTGGTCGTAGTTTACCAATGACTATGAAACAATCTGCTGTAATTGATCTTATTATGCAGCAGAATACCACATCTGATCTTAGTGTATTCCAACCTCTACTTGAATATGAGACAAAGAATACTATAAGCACTAAAGGTGTTACTGGATTAAATAGTGATAGAGCTTATACTCTAGATAAGAGATCATATGATGAATCTATGGTAAATATTATTGCTCAGTCTACAGGTTTTGCATCTACAGTTGGTGTAAATAGACAGACAACAATTGATCCTGGAATTACCGGTGGTAGAGGATACTTTAAACAAACTGATATTTCTCAAGGTAGCGTAACTAAAAGTTTATGTATGGCTGAAGCCTTAATGCCGTTTACAACATCATCTAACGATCCGTTTAGAGTTGATATGGGTTTTGTTCAGACGGCTAAGCATGGTACGCCAATAGAAAAATCATTACCAGAATTAATTACAACTGGAGCTCAAGAAGCATTACCGTACTTAAGTTCTGATATGTTTGCTTTTAAAGCTAAATATTCCGGAGTTGTAACTGAAATCACAGATCAGTATATGCTGGTTGATTATGATGACGGAAAGAAAGATTATATAAATCTTGATGAACAAACCATGAAGAATTCAGATGGTGGTTTTTATATAACTCTACAGCTTAAAACAGATAAAAAAGTTGGAGACAAATTCAAAACTGGAGAGATTCTGGCTTGGGATAAAAAGAGTTTTAGTAAAACCATCGGTCAACGTCAATTATCATATAATACAGGAGCATTATGCAAAGTTGCTGTAATGTCAACAGAAGATGGATTTGAAGATTCTGGTACATGTTCCGAATGGTTAAGTGAAACTATGGGATCTGATATTGTATTAATGAAACCAATAGTTTTACCATGCAGTACAAATATTCTTAGTATTTGCAAGAAGGGACAAAAGATTAGGGAGGGAGAACCTCTACTAATTTTCCAGAATGCATTTGATGATGAAGATGCCAACTTGCTGCTTAAGAATCTATCTGTTGATGATGGAGATATTACAACAATAGGTAGAAGTGTTGTTAAATCTAAAGTTACAGGCGAAATTACAGATATTAAAATATATAGAACTTGTGAAATTAAAGACATGAGCGAGTCACTGCAAAAGATTGTTAAAGGCCGAGAGCGAGAAGTTCAGAAACTCAAGTCTATTGCAGCTGTAGCTGAATCTGATGTGCAATTTGATTCAGTTGGAAAAATGGATGCTACAGGCAAAATGAAAAATGCAGAAAATTCTGTATTGATTGAGTTCTATATGAAGTATCATGATCGCATGGGCGCTGGAGATAAATGCCTTGCTGAGGTAAGTAATAAGAACATCATCATGCAAATATATCCAGATTCAGATGCTCCGTATACAGATTTTAGACCTGATGAGGCTATTGATGATATTACATCTGCTTCTAGTTTGGATGGCCGTATTATTACGTCTCCTATAAAAACTGGAGCTCTTAATAAAGCCTTAATAGAATTGCAAAGACAATGTGCTGAAATATATGGAGAAAAATGGCTTAATATACATGAGATATACGACTATTATTATGGTAAGTAATTAAACAAAATATACACCACTGGGAATTTCTTCCCAGTGGTTGTTTTAAGGTGGTGACAAAATGGCTGATTTGATTAATGAGAATCTACAAATAGATTTCTCTTCAGTATATAATGAGCAGGTTATTCTAAATGAATCTATATTTGATTTCTTTAAGAAGAAAGATACAGATGAGGAGATTAATCAGAAAACTGCTCCTGAAAGATTTGAAAATCTTAAAGGTAAGTTCTTCTCTAGAATAACTATAGATGATAAGAATAAAACGTTCATTATCAAAGGAATAAACTTTGATAAGTTTGAAGAACGTTTAAAAGAGATGTATAAATACAAGGGTATTCAAACTTTGTTTGAAAAGAGATACTCTGCTTGGCAGGAATATCTATGGAATAAAGAAAAGATTTCTAAAGATGAAATGAAAGTAACTAGATTAACAGTACCGATGTTCTTTGCTCTGGAGATCTATAAAATATTCCAAGATCTAGCAGAATTCTATGGATTATCATATTATAATAAAGCGGCTAAAATGATACATGATAAAACATGGATTTCAAACTTTAGCAATCCAGAACGTCTTAAAGTCAAAGGAATTAATAAATCATTATTAAACAATATCCAATATACTTTAAAAGACTATCAGCTTGATTTTATTCAGAAGTATCCTATACTTAAGAGCATGTATGATCTTGATGGTTATCTATTATCATTCGAACAAGGCTTAGGAAAAACTTTAACCTCTATAGCTTTAGCTGAGGGATTAGCAAAAGATCAAGTAATTATTGTATGCCCTAACAGTCTAAAAGAAGTATGGGCTTTGGAAATAAGAAATTATTATCTTAAGTATAGTAACTCTGAGACTTTATGGAAAAATGATATTTGGGTTAATGGTATTGCTAAATATAATATTAGCAAGAAGCCTAGATTTATTATTATCAATCAGGAAGCCATTGCCAAAATATTCACCATAGTTAAACCATATATGAACACTATCATTATTGTAGATGAATGTCATAACTTTAGAAATATGGATTCTGATAGGTCTAAAGAATTAATTAAGCTTAAAGAGCTTACAGATTGTAAGGATAATCTACTTATGAGCGGAACGCCTATAAAAGCAGTGCCAAGCGAGATTATTCCGGCACTTAGAATGATTGATCCATACTTTACTGAAGATATGGCTTTGATATATAGAAAAGCATTTAATAAATACTCAGAAGAAATTACCAGAGTAACAAGAGAGAGATTCTCTAGAATAATCTATAAGAAAACTAAAGAGCAAGTACTTAAACTCCCGAATAAAACTATCATCAAAGTAAAGCTCTCAGTAAAAGATGAGAAGCCTTATCTATTAGAGACAGTAAGAGCTGCAATTGCTAAGGATTTTAATATTGAATATAAAGCATTATCAGATCAATATGCTAAATCTAGAGATAGATTTGAGGAGCTAGTAAAACAATATAGTGGTGTTAGCAAAAAAGAAACAGAGGATTATCTTAGATTCATCAATCATATGACTGATAATTCTAAAAATGCTATTATTGTACATGAGAAACGTGAAGCAATCTATAAGCAATTTATAGTAAACAATGTTTTACCAAATGTAACAAATAGCGCTATAAAGAAAGAAATCTTAGAGCTTACTGCTAAATATATCTATATGGATAGATCTGCTATGGGTAAAGCCATCGGTAAGAATCTTCCTCCGGCAAAAACTAATTGTTATATAGATATATTCAATAACAATAGAGAATGGCTAGAAGAAAAGATTAAAAAGAATCCTAAAAAGACTGTAATATTTACTCCTTTCTTAGGAGTTGCTAAATATATTGCTGGTGAGCTAGATAAAGATGGTATTGGCACTGTGTTAATAATTGGTGAGACTAAGAATAGAGCTGATGTGATAGAGAAATTTAAAGAAGATGATCAGATAGATGTATTGGTTGCAACTGTACAAATTCTAAGTACGGGTGTCACTCTTACCGAAGCCGATCAAATGTTCTTCTTTGGCACTCCATATCGGGAAGCAGACTTTGCTCAGGCTTGTGATAGAATTCATAGAATTGGTCAGACTAATGATGTTAATATTTACATTTTAATTCTTAAAAGCAGCAAGAAAAACATTACAGATCGTATTCAAGAGATTATGGACTGGAGCGGTACTGCTAGCGGAGAATTCATGGATATTTAAACAACAAAACACCCAGAGGCAGTAATGCCTCTGGGTTTATATTATTTGGTTAATTTTAATTCTGCATATCCATAATTATTGCAATTTATTCTTAATCCCTTTGATTGTACAAATTCATGAGGTATTGTAATATCTCCGTCTGCTAATAAAACTTCAATATGCATACCAATTGTATTATCAGGAGCTTTAATGTATTTAGAAATAGTTTTTTGACAATTTATTATAATAAAACAAGAATCTCCCAACCAATAATACCCAATTGCAGGAATATCAACATCATACGTATCTAATGGTAATCTATAAGAAATGCAATTATATGATTCTCCTGCTTGTGGGGCTGTTATGGAATCTAATAATCTTGGATATAATTTTTTACTATTATATATAAAGCCTGCTTGATTTATATGATTTAATAAATAATTCATCTTACCATCTGCAAATACTGTATTTATTCCTATGCAAAATCCATTAGAACCATATTCATCTGAAAATGAATACATATTATGAGGAACAATATTTTCATTTACCCATTCATTTTTGTATAAATAATATGATGATGACCCATCATGTAATGATATTACATTTTTATTAGAAAATGGCACAGATATATAATCGCCAAATCCTCCAGCTTGAACGGCTCCATATTGTGTAAATACTTGAGGAGTTATGTCAAAATCTATAGATTGAATTTCTACGACTGCACCTCTTTCTTCAAATCTATAAATATTATTTATAGTAACATATTTATCCAAAATATTATCAGAATAATAAGTATCATTAGTATTACTTCCTATATGATTTTGTAGATATTCTACCATAGAATGAACGTCTATATTATCATAAGATTCGTAAATATATATAAAATCATTAGAATAATAAATTCCATCTTCAATGATTTCTTCTCCATTTATATAAATTTTAACTGAAATATTATTACTTGCAGGGATAATTTGTTTTGCGTTATTACAAGCGCTAAATGTTATTGTTTTATTATTATTTGATAATGGAGATTGTATGATGTCTTTACTAAGCGCTATATCTCCTCTATTTTGATAGTTTTGATTAGTAGAAACACATAAAAATGAATTTTCATCAATAATTGTTACTATAGTAACAACAATTCCATTAGAAGATGTATATTGAGTACCTATATCGGATTCTGTTAAACCATGATTTTGTGCTGTAATTAGTTTTCCTGCATCATCTCCATGGTTACCGCATCTATAACTACTATTAAAATGTGCTGGACAAATATCATCACCAGCACCTTTAAATAATGTTCCAGAAGTATTATCTGGTTGTGCATCTTTTTGAATTTCATACCAGCCACTAAAATTAAATGATTTTGATTGAGATTTTAATACACAATATACAAAAATATCATTATCATCGCTAAAATGACTTCTAATATATACATTATTTCCTTTCTTATTTAAACATAATTTCCATGTATTATTTTCTGTATTTTGTTTATTAATAAATTTATTCATTGATTCTAATTCATTATCTATATAATTAAATGCTTCATATATATTATATGAAGCACTTGGAGATTCGTATGGTAATATATCAGTTGCTTCATTTATTTGTATATTTTTAAGATAATTATTAACATCTTCTTCAGTATGATTACCTATATAATTATTTCCTAAATACCATACGCAGTAAGAAATATTAGAATTTTCTAGTATTGTAAATATAGCTTTTTCTGCATTTTTTATAATTATATCTACTAATCCATCACATTCTGGCCAATAATTTTCACCTCCACCATATGCGATTCCTGAGGCGCTCATTCCACATATGGGTTTATATTCAGAATCTAAAAATATAATAGCTCCTATAGGATAATTATTATTAGTGCAAGCATATGTTTTATTTTCAGAAATATCCTGTGGGCCTACAAGAAAACTTGTTTCATATTTAATAGGGCGCCATTGATTATTAATATCAGCACTATAGCTAATTAAACATTTATCATAAAATTTACCATTAAATAAATTTGTAGAATTACGACGATATGCTATTTCATTTCTTAATAAAGCATTTTCAGATAATTGTATTTTTTCTTTTATATCATTATTCATAGTATATTGTTTGGTAGTATTAGATATTTTTTTAACATATCCTTCACCACCTCTAGAACTTATATTTATATTAACGTATAAGTAGTTTACATTATTTGGTATTGTTATTATTTTATTATGCACAACGGGAGTTGTATTTTCATCTCCAATAGCTGGAAAGCATTCAACTAATCCATCTAATTGATTTTGCATTAAATAATACACATGACAATTTTGTAAAGCAAATCCTTGAATTTCGTATTGTTCTCCAGGTTTAACTTCAAGTTCCATACCACCATAATCTTTTAAAGTATCATTATCAACAGTAACAAAATATATTTTGTTATTATTAGTCCTTATTTTAAATTCATAAAATCCATTCATAGTAAAATTTGATAAATCTATATATTCTTTAACATCTTCTTTTTCATAATATTCTATCTTTATATTATCAACAAAACTGGAAAGCGAAGTAAGACTTTCCTGATTCAATTGAAAATCGTTAGAAAATAAAGCAAGATAACCCGTAAGGGTTATCTATAAAGTATTTTAAAGAAATATAAATTCTGTTTCTAACGATTTATTCGGCGTAAATAAGGCATCTGAGGTATGGTCTACTTCTGAAAATGGAATTTTAGGGGCAGCCCTGTGGGGGAGTACTGGAGTTCCTACTGAAGAGGCTAAATCGGCTAATTTTAATACGCTAACTAACGATCTATCTGATACTATAGAATATATTGGTAAAGATAAATATTTATCTTTTGACGGCGGATATGGTTATATTAATACAAGTACAAATATAGCTAATAATATAACTAATTGTAAAAATACCGGATACATTAAAATTAAAAATATTAAAACTATTATCTATAAAGGCAATATATCAAGTCAAGGTTATGCTGTTGCATTTTTTGATAATAATAAAAATATTTTAAGTCCAATTAGTATAATTGGAGGTAGCGGCATTACTAATATTACTATAAATATAACTAATGAAATCTTAAATATAGCTACATATTTTATTGCATATCATTATCAAACGACATGGGAACCAGAATGTTATGTAAGTTATAATGGCCTTGATAATCATATAAAATATATAGATGATAGAATAAGTGATATTATAACAGATAATGATATTACATATGATATAGGGATTAATAAATTTGATATAAATAATATGATAATTGGTAAAGAAGTATATGGAGATGGGCAACTTAAAGATCAAGCAAATTCAGCAATTTCAAATTTTATATATGTATATGGAGCAAAAAATATTTATATAAAAAATCTACCTATAGACACTAATGCTGAAACTGCTAAATATT
>Ga0247609_10007215_pt1 | contig 10604 bp, 10 predicted proteins | sample 172DNAGHGlowgp2_FD_193487 | JGI IMG/M metagenome (GOLD analysis project Ga0247609, IMG submission 193487) | Sheep rumen microbial communities from Palmerston North, Manawatu-Wanganui, New Zealand - 1728 DNA GHGlow gp2 | ecosystem: Host-associated > Mammals > Digestive system > Stomach > Rumen ...
TAAGAGTCATTCACATATCACGAGAACGGTAAACTCGCCATCAAATCCCGTCATGACGATATGGGTAATGAAGTGAACGTGTTCTATGATGAAAAAGGGAAGAAGATGACTGAAGAGGACTTCATGGCAAAATACGAGTCGGTAATCAAGCGCAGAGAAGCCGTCTGGGATGATAAATAAGATAGTCTTCATTACCATATAAAAATGTCTCCAAAAAGAAATCCATCTCTTTGGGGACATTTTTATACTACGCCCTTTTTTCCATCAAAACCATAATCTTTTTTAATACCTTATTTTTCCTACTTTTAACACTATTTCCATTCTTATATCCAACCCTCTTTGCAATCTCACTCATTTTACAACCATCAACATAATAACTATCCAAAATCATCCTATCAACTTCTTTCAACTTACCCCATGCCTTATCCAACTTCTCATATATCTCATCTTCTTCACCTCCCTCATCCATCACATCAAAAAACTCCTTCATTCCATCATCATTATATTCCTTCTCACATCCCCTTTCCAAAATCATATCCAAACTTTCAACATCCCTATTCACCTTCCTTAAATAATGCATCCCAATATTTCTACAAACCTTAAACAAATACCCCACTATCGATTCTTCTTTCAATTTAAACCCTTTTTCATTCATCTTATTCCACAAAACCAAACACCCATCAAAATAAACCTCTTCTAAATCTTCATACCTTAAACCTCTAAACATACACACCAACCTAAACATCACATTATCCTTTTCACCTTCAACCACCCTATTAAATAAAAATCTACTCGCATTCAAAATCTCTCTCTTTTCTTTCTTTTCATCTTTCTTCTCATCTTTCTTTTCAAACCACTTCTTAATCTTTTTTCTTAACTTCTTCATCAACTTTTTCCACAAAATTTTTCTCTTATCCTTACTTCCTTCCTTACCTTTTTTTTCTACTTTTTTCACAATTTTTTTCTTAGAATTTTTTACTTCAATTTTTGTAATCATTCTTTAAATATTTAATTATTGTGTAAAATTTACGCCACAAAATTACAAAGAAGGTTTTATTCTTCCAAATATTTTTGCGTAAAATTAACACAAGTGATTACTTTTTTATGTTTTTTGGCAATTATATATGCCCGATATTGGGTAAAAATGAATAAAAAAGTGTTATATTATGATGAAATTTGAAACTACAGAACAAAATCCGCTCCATCAACAGTTGTCAAAACTTGACTACCTTCACATAGATGAGATAGCGGTCGAAGGTTTTCTCTGCGATGAAGATTACGAATTGCTGACAAAGATGAGTGGAGAAAATGGAAGTCTGAAAACAATAGACCTTTATGAAGTAAATGCAACAGAGTGCTGTTGTGAGTATGCAACTGGAACATATGAGCAAACGGGCATTGCGATTGAAGATTTTGCTTTTGTAGACAGTATTAAGTTGGAACGGATTATTCTGCCAAAGTTATTAGAGGCAATAGGCAGTAATTCTTTCTCTGGTTGTGTCAATCTAAAAGAAATTGATTTACCCGATTCGCTTCAATCTATTGGTTCATACGCATTTCAAATTTGCCCTAAATTGGGAGAGGTATATATCAATAAAGACGTCAAATTGGGATATATATGTGATTATTCTTTTGCTGGTTCAGCGAGCAGTTTCAAATGCGATTTGAATCAATGGCCGTTGAATGAGAAAGGAGGAAAGGTTTTTGAAATCGAAGAAGAAAGATTTTCTCATGATGGCGTTTTGTTTTGTTATTCAGAGTTGGAGAAATACCCATCAAATCATGAACGTTCTGTCTACAATGTTCCATCAGGCATAAGTGGTATAAGTAATGGTGCCTTTGGTGTTTGTGGAAATCTTAAGAAAATTGTCTTTCCAGAATCATGTGAAATATTTACATCAGGAGCAATTTTTGACTGCCAGAAACTCGAAACACTTGTATTTAAAAGTCATAAAATTGATGGAGTGAAATGTTTCCACTGGGATGATTTCATTAGTAACGTGATAGCAAATTGTCCTAAACTGCAAGACATATATCTGTATGCTGAAGATCCATCCAAGATAAGTTTTTGTGTGTTTGAAGATCTATGTTTAAGTGACATTGTATTGCATGTGCCACGTTTCTGTGCAGATAAATATCGTCAACGCGAAGAAGAATTTATATATAGCTGATGATAGGTACCAAAAATAATATGTAAAGTGTTGGCAGAAATTTAAAAGTATTGAAGAGTTTGATCCAAAAGATCTCTTGGATGATGAATCATAATGGGTTCTCCGGTTGTTCCATAAATATGTGGGATGGTGACTTCCGACGTCGATGAAAAATATAATGATTTTTTTCAACTCAACATCATAATATTTACAAAAATCGTTTAATATACAAAAAAATCCACTAAATTTGCATTATTCAAAGAAATGAAAAATATATGTTAAATCTTTTGATTTTTTATTCATAAATTATCACTTATAAATCCTTAAAGGGTTGTTCTATAAATTAACTTCAGAAGATATACACCTTAAAACTATTGTATTATGTTGCATAACACCAAACTGAATTTTACTGAAGCGCTCCAAGAGAGAGCGGCTAACTCAACAGAATGTATTGTTCTTCATCATTCTGAGAATGTAGGTCCTCAAACTGTAGAGGATGTACACAAAGGTCATCTTGCCAGGAAATGGGCAGGCATCGGTTATCATTATTTCATTGATAAGAAGGGTGAGATTTTTATCGGTCGTCCACGGAACACCATCGGCGCCCACACTTATGGTTATAACCAGAAGTCTGTGGCCATCTGCTTCCAGGGCGATTTCAACAAGGAACAGATAAGTCAGAAACAGTTTGAGGGGGCGGTGATGCTGGTGGCACTTCTGAGCCTAGCCTATGGCAATGCCAAGGTGGTAAGGCAGTGCGACCTCATCAAGGAAATGACCGGTCCGGGTGCAAACTTCCCGTTCGACAGTTTCTGCGGCAAAGTGGAGGAATGCAAGAGCATGTTTGTCAATCTCTTTGGCGATTTCGACTATGGGAAGATTCTCGATCTGCTTAATGAGTAGTAGACGAGTTGGTTGTATTTTTATAAATAAATAAAAATACGTTTTTATATGGATTATAATTAGGTTATAAAAACGAAAAATGTCAGTTCCATGTATGAAACTGAAAAATACCGCTACGCGGGAAAATTAAATTTTTTAGTTGACGAGTAGACAAGTAGACCAGTTGGTTGTAGTTTTTTATAATAAAAAAACGTAAAAACTGTTACCCATAGGTCCAGCGGTGAAAGATTGTGTTGCCTGAAGTATGGCGTTTGCTGGTGAAAGAAGGGCTTACGGCTTGACGGGCTGGCATAAAAACCAGCCCCTACAGAGTTTGGGTATCTGTACAAAGGAAAAAGGGGAGCGGATTTTATTTTTTTAAATTCCCCAAACCTCTGCCACGTATTGGCGGAGGTTGGTTGTATATTTGCAGTCAAAGAGTAAAAGTGGTTCAAAATATGGCGATTGGTTTGTTGTTTCAAGCAAAAGTTGTATATTTGCATAGGAGAATATTCCAAACACATATTGCATACTTGCTGACTGTTATTCCATTCGGTGAAATCTGGTAAATTAAACTGAGAGTCAAGAATAATAAGTCATGGCAGGTTTGTGTCCTTGGGGGATGCGGACCGCTTTTACTTTTTTGACTCTTGGCTTACCAGAGCCACACCGAAGAATTAGTAAGGGGCAGGTTCGTGTCCTCCCTCTTTTAAAAGGATGCGACGGAAATGCTGAAACCCGACAGCGGAAGCGAAAACTAACAGATAACACTATGACAGATTTTGATATTTCAGAGGTTGCAAGCGAGATAGAGGACATGTCCTACCAGGAAAAGATGGAATACCTTGATGACCTGCGGAATGACCTTCAGCAACAGCTTGATGCAGTAGACCTGTTAATCTCCGATCTACAGGAAGAGCATGACAGCCAGATAACGGCGGTGGTATACGCCGACATCGACAAGTATATCCAAGAGAATAAGTTGGGAGACAAGATCACCTTTGAAAACCAATACTATTACTTTAACTACGGCGGTTATATGTTCCGCAGCTGGTTGTTTGTTGATGACGACAATTGTAACTTCAGGATTGAACCACACGAGATTTTCAACAACGCCAAAGCCGCTAATGCCATTACTACCCTTGGCGATGCCATTGGCATCCCGGCAACGGACAACATAGTTGAGATTTCCGCCGACGCAAGGGATATAGCCACAAAGATTATCGACGTGCTGAAAAAAATAGGCGTTTAAGGAGGGGTGAAGGGATTTGTGAGTTTTATAAAATAAATTAACATGAATAAGATAACTTTTAAATAATTAATTAGTATGGAAAAGAAAGCGCCATCATGGTTAAGCCATAAACCTATAATAACAGTAGATTATGAAAATAAAGATGCTGAGGCAGGAGATGCAAAATACATGTCAATCGGGAAAGCAACATGGAATTCAGAGGATTATTCAGCTAAAATATGGAGATGGGCTGAGAATGGAGAAAGGTGGTCAAGGCAAAGTGAAGAACTTCCATTGTGGAGGGTATTAGACTTAGCAACACTTCTTGTTTCAGCTATTAATGACAAACAAAGTAATCTGGAAGAGTTTGTTCAAGATGAAGAAAGTGTTGGTGCTCTAAAAGATTTTTTGAGCGAAAACATGGAACTATATGCTCCAAGAATGCAAGAATTGAGAAGATTGTTAGAACCTCAGACTCTTGTTTCTTCAAAAAATAGTTTGCCTAATATTTTTTCATATGCAACTTCGGAATTAAGTCAAGATGCAATGTTTGCATGGTTGTTGAGTTGCTCAAATCCAGTGATAAAAGAACATGATTCTTCTTTATATAATGTCGCATGTTCTTTTTTAAGACTCATATTAGGACAACCATACTATGCTGTTAATAACATTAAGGTTGGAAGACAATGGCAAAACATTGACGTGTGGGCAGAGATTAATGATAATGCCTTTCTTATTATTGAGGACAAAGTTGAAACTTCTATACATAGTAATCAACTTGAAAGATATAAAAACATAGTAAAAAAAGAATACGAAGGAAAAAGAGACCAATTGTTCTTTGTTTATATAAAAACTGGAAATGAACCAAAATCAACTTTAAAAGAAATTGAAGAAAATGGGTATCGAACAGTATCGCGTCATGATATTATCAATTGTTTGAAATCCTATGGTGGTAACAATTCATTAATCACAAGCTATTTAAATCATTTGAATGATATTGAAAAAGCCACCCAAAGCTATCGTAGTTTACCAGTTTCTGAATGGGGATGGTATGCTTGGCAAGGTTTTTATAAAGAACTTGAATTGCGTTTAAATTTAACATCCTGGAATTATGTTGCAAATCCCTCAGGAGGATTTTTAGGAGCATGGTGGCACTTTAAGCCTATTACAAATGGAGAAATGTATTTACAATTTGAGGAGAAGAAACTATGCTTTAAAATAGCATATGATGGTAATAAAGAACAGCGTTCAGAGATTAGAAACAGAATGCATGAAAAATTATTAGCTATATCAAAAGAAAAAAAACACATGGAAATATTAAGACCTCAGAGATTTGGGGCTGGCAATTATATGACGATTGCAGTAGTTGAACCAGATTATTTGTTCGGAAACACTATCATTGATATGGATGATATTGTGAAAAAGCTTCTTGTATATCAAAGCCTTATTGATTCTTGCTCTAAAGAGCTTCAATAAATGAGAGAATTATTAAACAAAATAATTTGTTTATGAAAATTAAAAACAAAAAAGGAACTATTATCTCCGATTTAAATTCATGGGAGAGCGCATTTCTTGAGATTGATAAAAAAAAGGAACATTGGAAAGAAGGAAGAAGCGCTTATTCTTTAGCGTCGTTTTTTTCTACTCCATCTGTTGAACAATCTAAAGGTAAAGAAAAAATTTTTAGTTTTTTGAATAAATGCGGATATAAGAATGTTAGTTTAGATGTAGCAGAAATAGAACACGAAAGCATTTTTGATGCATATAGAAACTCCAGAATACAAGATATGTTTATTAAGGGTTCTGTAGATGGAAATACTTGTGTCATCTGTGTAGAAGCAAAAGTGGATGAAGTTTTTAATGACACAATAAAAAAGGCCTACGATAAGGCAGTAAAATATCTGGAGAATCACCCTAATAGTAAACAAAAGGCTAGAATTAAAGATTTATGTTATAGATTTTTTAAAAAGCATCCGGAAGAAGTTGGTGAGTTACGTTATCAATTGCTTTATTATTTGGCGGGGTCAATCTGTGAAGCCAAAAAAGCAAATAGTAATATCGTTTTTATGCCTGTATTAGTATTTAAGACCGATGATTATAATGAAAAAAAAGGAATAGTTAACAAGTACGACTATGACAATTTTATGAACACTATGGAATTTGATTGTAAAGATAACATTTATAAGAATTTAGTTGAAGACATAACAGTTTACAGTGCTTATTTGGAAATACATGGCGAGTCGCTTAAAATAGTTAATTGATATAACACAATTTCCATTAACCACAATAGTTGGCGACGTGCTGAAAAAATAGGCGTTTAGAGAGAGGTTAATGGCTATATGATTTTTTTACAATAATAGGGCTTTTTAAATATATTATTATTATGAGACTAACTAAAGAAAAATTAATAGCTGCATGGAAAATGCGTGATCAAATCTTTGATAAACCAGAGAACAAGTACATAATTGATAGGTTCAACTGGATAAAAGAATTATTTATTAAGATTGACCAATTTAATCTTGAAAAAAACTATTCTGGCTCTCAATGTATTTATAGTTTAAATGGGAAAGAAATACAATTTGTTGATGGAAAATACCCATCAACAGAGTATTTTGCATGTAAAGAAGACAAAGTAACAGCATCCGAGGCATTTACTGGTTTAAAGAACATGTGTAATAGATTTCTTAATGATTTTCAAAATAATATACTTGAAATAGGTTACCTGTTGGGAGGCTTTACATGCGATAATAATATTATGAAAGACGAATATCGTATCATATCTAATACTATCACAAATTGTTGTGATATAGGGTCTTTAAATAGTATAGGACAAGCTAGACATCCTTCATCACATTTTGCAGATAACAACTATTTTTTTAATGTTATAGATACGATTCTATTAATTAAAAATAACTCTTTTGATACAGGCGAATCAAAACTAGTATTAAGATGGCCTACAGAATGTTACTATAAAAATCTTCAAGATTCGGAAATAGAAAAAACTCAAATAAATACTCTCCGTTATAGATTTCCATATAAGTTTTTTTATATGTGGACTCATAGAGACAATGTTCTTCACCCTTTAAGTTTGATGGCTTATAGAGAATTTGTCCGACAGCCTGAATTAAAATACGATAAAGATCAAGGGATGGATCAGAATTACGATGATTTTATTTCAGATTCGAATGGTTGGCAACATTATTCAAATATTATTAAGAATATTATTCCACAAGAAGAACAAGGTGACAATTTCTGGGATGAAATGTCAAAGTTGATATCTGTCTTAATGATTCAAGACCAGCAAATGAAGGATATTAAAGAAATGCTTACAACAGGCAACAAAGCGATTATTCTATATGGACCTCCAGGAACTGGTAAGACATATCATGCAAAAAAATTGGTATCTGATTTGTTGGAAATATCATCAGATGAAAAATTAGACGCTTATAAATTGGAATCTAATGAATCAACAGTTAATAAGTCTAAAGGAGCATGGACGTTAGTACAATTTCACCCTAATTATACTTATGAAGATTTTATAGGTGGTATTAGTCCTAATCTTGAAGGCAGCACCCTTTCATATACCCTCAAAGAAGGTATCTTTAAAAAACTGTGCGATACTGCTGCAAAGAATACTGAAAAAAAATACATTTTTATAATAGATGAAATTAATAGAGCAGACCTTTCTTCAATATTTGGCGAACTGATGTATGCATTAGAATACAGGGGTGAAGGGGTGTCTATTCCTAATTTCCACGAATCGTTTGTAATACCATCTAATGTTTATATTATTGGAACCATGAATAATATTGATAAGAGCCTTGTAACTTTTGACCTGGCTTTAAGACGTCGTTTTGCTTTTATTAAAATCATGCCTAATATGGCTGTTATAGAAAAAATGCTTGATGGGTATTATATAGATGAAAAATGTCTGAATTTGTTTATTGAAAGATGTAAGAGGCTAAATGAAAGTATTACAAAAAATTTAGGACTAGGCGAAGATTATCAGATAGGACATGCATATTTTGGAAAGATTAAAGATTTTTATCAAAAAAGGGATGATGAGAAGTCTGTCGAGAATAATATAGAGGATAAAGATATTAAAATAAACAATATTTCAATATTTGAGTTAGAAAAATTGTGGGACTACCATCTACAACCGCTCTTGGAGGAATACTTAGGCAATAGAATTGAAGATAAAGAAATTCAGATGAGTCTTGACAAAATTAAAAATGATTTCATAACACCTTTGCAATGAGTGACTCTTTAGTTTTAACAGATAGTTGTATAGAAGGACAACTAAATGGACATAAAGATATAACTGGTTATATGAGTGCTATAGATGAATTGCAAAAGCAGTTTAAGGATGGTACTGTAAATATTTTGTGTTTACATAATTATAATCTACGTGAGCAATTTGATGTTCCAGTTTGGTATGAGATACAATCCTATTGCGATAAATATAGACGTGGAATTGTGAATGAGTGTAAGTTTTTCTCTTCTCATTATATTGGCAATTTTTCTAAAAATGGCTATTCAATTACAATTAATCCTCGATTCGGTGAAAAGATTTTCACTTATTTAATTAGCTATGCAACAAACTTATATATCCCTTTAGGGGAATCAGAATTTTCATTAAACAACCAGAACAATTCATATTGGTTAATAGCTCTAATGTGGAAAGCAATGCTTAATAAGGCTTTGACAACAGGACAGATCCCCAAAGGATACAAAAGTATAACTAAAAACCAAAAAAATTATCGAGGCCGTCTTTGTATTAGCAAACACATCCACTATAATATATGTGATGCTACAAAGTTTTGTTGCGTATACAAAAAATTGTCAATGGACAATTCCATAAATAGAACTATTCGTGTTGCATATAAGATCCTAAAGAAAAAAGGTTTAGAAGCCATTATTGGAGAATTTGAAGCTTATGATAAGTATCTTGATTCGATGGGTGTATTATCTGTTATGGATGATATTAAACAAATTGATAATATTAATTATACAAGGCTTAATGAAACGTATAGACCCGTAATGGAATTGAGTAAAACAATTTTGTCGAATTATAAAGCGGAAACAACAAAAGAAAACGGAAAGAAAAGTGAGATTTCCTATTTCATTGATGTTGCCGAGTTATGGGAAATGTATTTGCTAAAATTATTACAAAACAAACTTTCTCCTGAATATCATGTTTATTCCCCTAATTCAACTTATGGAACCAATTTGTTGGAAGGCAAAATGCGTATGATAAGACCTGACATATTAGTTGAGAGAGACGGTCGTGTCATAATGGTTATTGATGCAAAATATAAATATTACACTAAGTTTGGACAAACTTCAGAAAAGGGTGTTCATAGAGATGATTTATATCAAATGTCAACCTATTTGTATCATTATGGGAAATACAACGAACCTATTTTGGGGATATTTACAGCTCCACAAGGAAACGATATCAATAACGATGTTCATTCATATACTAATAACGATAAGCATAAAATCGGTCTTGTTAATTTAGATATAAATGGGATAAATGATATTAGTAAAATACATGCTAAAGAAGATGAATATATGAACACTATAAGGGATTATTTGGACGAATTATCCTCATCACTATAAACGAAGCTAACATTTTTTCAAAGATTAGAGTTTTTCAATATGCTCTCCTTCATTTCCGACACAGACCACTACACAACAGTCATAGACCATGCGATGAAAGCCAAGCGGTCGTTATGGATTGGTACAGCTGACATCAAGGATATGTATGTGTTGAAGGGAAAGATTGAAAAGCCTTTCCTGGGTGTGCTGTCGGAAATGTTGGGAAAGGGTGTGGAAGTGCGGCTTATTCATGCAAAAGAGCCGGGACCAAATTTCCGTGCGGATTTTGATAAGTATCCGATATTGTGTGAACGTTTGGAGAGAGTTCTTTGTCCACGAGTGCATTTCAAGATAATGGTCTTTGATTGTAAGGAGGTATATATCGGCAGTGCGAACCTCACGGGTGCTGGCATGGGGATGAAATCGGAACAACGACGTAATTTCGAGGCGGGAATCCTGACCGATGATCCAGAAATTGTGGAGCAGGCAATGAAGCAGTTTGTTGATGTATGGATGGGCAAACACTGCAAATCATGTAAACGCAGGGATTTTTGTTCAGATCCTATTGTGTGATTATTAATTATAATAAAAAACCATAATTTTTCTTGTTGTATTTCCTTGGCGGCATGTCAGATTTTGAGAACGTGTTCTCACATCTGCCACACCTCCAAGGAAATCTGTTTCTGTGAAACAGGAAAAATTATTTAATAAAAAGATCGGGCTGCGCCCTTACAAAAACC
>Ga0247609_10007216_pt1 | contig 10604 bp, 17 predicted proteins | sample 172DNAGHGlowgp2_FD_193487 | JGI IMG/M metagenome (GOLD analysis project Ga0247609, IMG submission 193487) | Sheep rumen microbial communities from Palmerston North, Manawatu-Wanganui, New Zealand - 1728 DNA GHGlow gp2 | ecosystem: Host-associated > Mammals > Digestive system > Stomach > Rumen ...
TTTGTACTGGTGAAGTTTTGAAAAAAAAAATAGAAAAAACATTCCGTGATGATGGTCTACCAATAATTAAAAAACTCATTTATTCTATAAAGCAAAATGAGAATTTTAAACATTGGTAGACCATCAAAATATAGAATTTTTCTACAAAATATGAGATGGAATTAAAAACACCCCAAATTTCACATTTTTCTATATTTTTCATAAAATCCACAACTTTTTTACAATACACCACAAACTGAGTCATACAAACAAAGTCACTAAATAGAGTGATTTTAGAAAACTCACTAACTGTAGATGATTTTTAGAAACTCACATATACTGTGTGAGTTTTACATAAAGTCCATAAAACAGACTCCAAAAGTAAACTCCATTTTCACCGTTAAAACTCTGAGATAAATATAAAAATGAAACCGATTATATAATGAAACTAATTGCATACAACCTTGAGCAATACACTGAGCAATTCAGGAAACTAATAATTGACTACCTCACAGAAGCATTTGAGATAAGTCCAAATGTAGATGCAAAAGTACAAATGCAGAATTTAGAAGTAAAAGATGACTGTGAAATTATCACAGTAGTTTTGACTATTGCAAAAACCTCATGGACTTACAAATTATTGTGGGACACTACTACAAACAGCATAATAGATTACTGTTTAATAACAGACTAAAAATAAAATCAAAAAAAATGAAAGTAAGCAATGAAAAAGAACAATTTTTATTTGGACTCTGAGAGACTAATTTTAGGAGTTAAGAACAGAGTTAGAAGTTATTCCGCTACACCATTAAAACAATTCACCAATAACACTATACAGGTGAAAGAACTGAGTAATGATTTAGTCACCTCAATACTGACAATTGAAGATGATAAAGTCTTTTTAGTAATCACATCTACATTATTATTTACAAACAAACTGAAATGTTTTGTTGGGAAAGTCCGTAAATCAGACATTTTACTCTCTGAAAATCACTGTTTAGTTGCTGGTTTGCAAGTTTACAAACTCTGTCAAATGTTAGTGAATAATGATGAAATTTGTGTAAATCCAATGTCACTTTTCAACATTTCACAACACACTGAGGAAAGTGAATTTTGACCATGTTACACTGAGATAAATATAATGAGCAAAGTCAAATGCTCATATATATAAAATGAATGAAAGTAAAAATTATTATGGCAAATTTAAGGACAATTCCAAATTTCTCTAAGTACCTGATTAGTGACAACGGTACTATTTACAGAACTGTAAAAGCCACTAACGGCAATATCATTTTGCAGTGCTTACACCTTCATAAATGTTATAACAATTATGTTAATGTCTGGTTGTACTCAGATGATAATAAAAAAGTCTGTATGTAGGTCGGCAGAGCGGTTTTAATGGCATTTAAGCCAGAAGAGTTTTTTGATGGTGCAGAGTGTGACCATGTTAATCACAACACTGAGGACAACAGAGTAGAAAATTTGCGTTGGGTGAGTCATTCAACAAACTGCAAAAACAGACAGTACAAAGGCAGACAGAGAGACAGAGCATTATATTTAGTGTTTGATGATGGGTCAGTACAGTTTTACAACTGGAGAAAGACTACAAACATACCATGTGCGACACTCAGTAAAATACTCAGTGGTAAACACTCACAGAAATACAAGTGTATTGGCTTTTATTGGGATGAACTACACGCACAGAGTGACCGGGTTAAATGGTTGGTGACTGAATTTGTAGTACAAAATACAATTTTTTGAGTCTGAAATATATAATATATAGAGGGGCAATTAAAATGCTCATACAAAAATAAATTTAGCAATAAATAAAATGGTAAGTAATAATTTAATGGAGACTATGCGTAATAAAGTCTACCGGGAGTGCAAAAATGATTATGAGTCAGTCAAACTAATAAAGGCATACGATGTTATTTTGGCAGCATTTTATAATAAGATGGATAACAAACCGTATGCGAAAGATGATGTAAAAGAAGCAATACCTGTTGCATCGAATCTTATATCATCGGTACAGCCTAAGAAAAGAAAATATGAAATATCAAATTTAGTATATAACAGGCTGACATACAGTTTAATAAATAATTATGATTTTGAACCAATAGAAGAAAATATGAACTGGTTTAAAGAAACAGTTTTTGAGACAATTCTAAGATTAGTTAGATTTACTGAGTAACATAGGAGATAGTTTTTATTTTCACAATATTGATATAGCGTTTATTTTTTTCATTTCTTTAATTGCAGAGTGGCTAATTTGCCACTCTGTTTTTCTTTTATAAATATAGTAAATCATACTATCATTATGCCAACTATCATAACACAAAAACAGATAAACAGAGAGTATAAAAAACAGAATAAACCAACTAATTAGATAGTCACTGAATAGACTAATAGACAACTGAGATAGTATTACTATCATTTACCTCAATGGCACTCACTGAGACAGTCATATTTCTCACTACACCCATTAGACGAGTTATCACTACTATCTGACAAAGTAGAAGTTGCTGAGGACATACACCATTTAATAAGTCCATTTTAGACAGGCAAAACACTGAATGAAATCACTGTTTTATTTTTAGATTCAGACAATTTAATTGCACTGTCTAAAGCAAAACACGGTGCAATACACGGACACCCTGAATTACTGTCAGACATTGAGAAAGATTACTTAAAAAATCGGATAAATAAGATAAGAGAAAAATATCATTATCGCATATAAAAATGAAAGTAACTGAGGACATAACAGCACTGTTGTTAGACACTAAAGCACTGAATAATCTACAGTAGTATATAAGCATAGTCAAACACAAAGACTACAATATAACTGGCAGTACACAACAGGCATTATCTACACTCAGAATTGAACAAGAAGCATGGAGAAATGAAACACTGTCTTTTATACAGTCTGACTACTTAAAAGATAAGATGTTTGATGAAGTGAATTTGTTGAAAGATGGTGGTGAAGTTCTGACTACTGCAAAGTTTGTTGTTTATGTAGTGTTTCCTGGGTATTTAGAGACACTGCCAGAGATAATGCAAATTCTATGTGATGTTGACAATATGGTTGCACTTGATGCACCTAATTACATTGCTTTTAAGACTAACACTTTGGAACTGACAGACACTCAAAGAGAACTGTTTATACATAAAGAGCAAATCATTGCTAAACGCTATAATTTGAGACTGTCAGACATTATAACATATAGATTACACTGCCTTAATAATACTGCAATACAAAAACATATACAGACTGTTTGTTTTTATGCTAAATATATGGAAAATGGCTACACTTTTAATGAGAAAAAGAATAATAAGAAGGCGGTCGATTGTTATACTTTAGACGGTGAATTTGTTGCAGTGTTTCCGACAATGAGTGTTGCAGCGGATGCCATGCAGTGCAGACTCTCATCAATTTCTGACTGTTGTAATCACAAACAGTTTACAGTCAAATGTAAGGAGAAGAAAGCATATATTTTTTGTCACCACGGTGACAGTCCGCAGCTCAGAAATTAGGATTAGTTGGGCAGATCTAACAAGTCCTAAAATCCCCCCGATGGGTCACTCCCGGCTCACTCAGGAGAGCACCTCGCCCCAAATTCCCGGTGATACACACGGCACTCATTCACAGGGAGGCAGTCAGAATTTACATAAAATTACATATTTTTTTAATTATGGCAACTGATAAAAGAGTAAAAAAATACATTGATGCAGTAAAGAAAAGAATTATTGCAGACTACGGAGAACTACCCGACGAGTGGAGTGCTCAGATACAGCAATTAGAGGACTTATACACTTGTTATTTAGAAGCGAGTGACACTCAAAAAACTGCAAATATTGTCACTCAGATAAATGACGGAAAGACTGAGTGTAAGAGCACATATTTTACCGTGATGTTGGACTGTATAGGTGCAATGAAAAAAGTCATTGCTGAGTTTGGTTTGTCACCAAGAGCAAAGTCAATGATTAAGACTCCCACAGTTGAGACAGATGATTTTACAGATAAATATTTGAGTGACTAATTAACTATGATAGATAACAAATACACAGACTATGCTAATAGTGTGCTGACAGGTCAAATTATCACTTGTTAGTACACTAAAGATGTCTGTTAGCGTTATCTCAATTGGCTAACCCGGACAGACATAGAATTTAGGTCAGACAAAGCAGACAGAGTGATTAACTTTGTAGAGCAATTAGAACACTTTCAAGGTCGATGGGCAGGTCAAAAATTCAGACTCTCAGAGTGGCAAAAGTTTATAATATATTATGTATATGGCTTTTACTACAATAACACTGATAACAGAGTGATTAAACACGTCATTCTGGACTGTGCAAGAAAGCAAGGAAAATCAATGTTTGTTGCAGCACTCTCACTTTATGCCCTGATTGGTGAGAAAGAAAGTGGTGCAGAAATTGACATTGTAGCCAATTCCCGACAACAGGCCAGAATTATGTTTGATATGTGCAAAAACGTATCAAAAAGAATGGACTCTAAAGGCAGACACTTGAAATCAAATTTGAATAGAGTCAAATTTGAAAAGACTGATTCATTTATTCAGGTCCTTGCAAGTGACGCCGCAACACTTGACGGATATTCAGCAAGTTTATTCGTTGAAGATGAAATGCACGCTGCAAAAGACACTACTTTATATGATGTGTTGGCCAGTTCGTAGGGAGCAAGAGAAAACCCATTATCATTTGTAGTTACAACGGCCGGACATAATACACTATGTCCGTATTATAAGATGCGGCAAAGTGCAATTGATGTACTGCAAGGCAGAATAGAAAATGACAGTTTAGTGGCATTTATATACACACTTGATGAAGGTGATGATTGGACTGACGAAACTGTTTGGATTAAGTCTAATCCAAACTTAAATGTGACTGTCTCTATTGACTATATTCGGGACCGTATCACTCAGGCTAAAACCTCTTCACTGATTGAAAATGATGTCAAAGTCAAAACACTAAATTGCTGGGTTTAGAGTGTAGAAACATGGATAAGTGACACTAATTTAACAGCCCGGATGGAACACGTATATTTAGAGCAATTGAAAGGTGAAGAAACTTATATAGGTGTAGATTTGGCCGCAGTCTCAGACCTCACTTGTTGGACTGCATTATTTCCACCGTCTGAAACCCGCTCATTTTTCCCTGATAAGTACATTTTCAAAACTTTCTGCTATCTGCCAGAGTAGTCAATTGAAAACAATGCTAACAGTGCAAACTACAGACGTTATATTTCACTCGATGAACTGACTACTACACCCGGAAACGTCACAGACTATGACTATATATTAGCAGATATGATGAAGTTACAAAATGACTGTTATATAATGAGTGTGGCTTATGACTCATGGAACAGTACACAGTTTAGTATTAGCGCCACTAATGCAGGACTGCCAATGTAGCCGTTTAGTCAGTCATTAGGCAATTTCAACAAACCAACTAAAGAGTTTGAAAGATTACTGTTAAGTGGAAAAGTCATTATTGATGTTTCAGAACTGGTCAGATGGTGTTTTTGTAATGTGAGAATTAAGAGTGACCATAATGATAATTGCAAACCTGATAAACAAAGTAAAATGCAGAAAATTGACTGTGTAATCAGTATGTTAGAGGCACTGGGAGCATATTTAGCAAAGTCAGGAGGTTTTGACATTTCTACTTTGTTGAATGATGTGTTAGAACAGCAAAATCAGACTACAGATAAATAAGAAAAAGACATATACATCTACTATGTCAATTAAAGATATTTTCATTAAATCCAAACAGCCAGAGACGAGAGAGGTCCAACTAACAGACTACTCTCACAGTGGCTTAAATATAGTAAATTTCCACTCAAATTCTTATATGTCTTTGAGTGCAATTTACAGTGCTATAGAGTTAATTTCAAACACACTTGCACAAATTCCGATTGAAGTTAAACAGAGAGACGAAAACAACAAAGTTAGTACACTGAAAGAGCACTCAATTAGGTTTGCACTCAGGAACTCACAGTTGACTCACTATATGTTAATTAAGTGTGCAGTTTCTGATATGCTCAGACACGGAAACGGCTTTATATATCTGAATCGGGCCAAAGACAACACTGTAACTGAATTGCAGTATATTCCCGCCACAGATGTAGTTATATATTACAACCGTAAAACCCGGAAAGTGTACTACAGTGTGCAGAACATTGGCAAAGTTGAGCCAAATGACATTATGCACTTTTACTTACGCAGTGATGACGGTATAAATGGAATTAGTGTACTAAAGTATGCTGCAAGGGCCGTAGAACTCAGTAACTATGTAGAAAACACAGCCCTGGACTTTTATGCAAAGTCTGGAATGACAACCGGGTTACTAAAAAGTAAAGTCCCAATGTTAGGCAAACAGGCAGCAGATGCAATGCAGTTAGTCACTGGTGAGATTAACACTACCAAATCTAATAATCTGGTGAAGTTTTTGCCGTTTGACCTTGATTATATTACACTTTCCACAACTCCTTTAGACTCTCAGTTAATAGAGTCACGTAAGTTTAACATTGCTGAGGTAGCCAGATATTTGTGTGTGCCATTGTCACTCCTACAAGGTGACCAAATAAACAATATTGAGAATGTAAATATACAGTTTCTGGTGCAGTGTATTTAGCCAATTCTCACACTGTTTGAAGAGGAGTTTAACAGAAAGTTAATCAGTCCTGCAGAGTCCAATAACATTTTCATTGATTTTGATGAAAATGAACTGTTAAGGACTAACAAACAGTCCACCGCTGACTATCTATCTAAACTTGTTTCTTCTGGTGTAATCAGCAAAAATGAGGCAAGGCAGATGTTAGGGTTAAATGCAGTAGATGGTGCAGACACTTTAACTGTAGCATACTCAGACATTACTCAAAATTCTGTAAAAAAAGAGTCTGAATAAATACTATATGGAAAACAACAATAAAGAAATCAGAAAAGCGGAAGTGAGAGCCGCGGAAAGTGGCCGTTTGGTCAGTGGCTATGCAGTCCGTTTTGACACTGAATCTGTCAATATTGGTTTTGTTGAAATAATCCACCGTGGAGCAATCACAAATGAAACTATTACAGAATCAGATGTTTTCGCACTGTTAAACCACAATGAGCAAACTGTATTAGCAAGGTCCAATCATGGCACTGGCTCACTGTCATTAAAAGTAGATAATGACGGCCTGTTTTATGAGTTTGAAGCACCACAGACAACTCACGGAGACGAGTTACTGGAGCACATCAAACGTGGTGAAATTTCACAGTCCTCATTTGCTTTTACTGTTGCTCAGGAAGAAGGTGCAGACAAGTGGACCAAGAGAGCAGACGGAGTGATTCAGAGAGACATTTATAAAATTGGTCGGTTGTATGACATTAGCCCGGTTTATCAGCCCGCTTATGAGTCCACCACGTGCAGTAAAAGAGCGTTAGACAAATTAGATGAATTACAAAATATGGACAAAGACGAATTGACTAAAGAACTGACACAGGAACAGCAAGAAATTGAAATGCTGAAATCCCGTATTGCAGAACTTGAAAATCAGTTGAATCAGTCTGAGACTACTGAATCAGAGACAGAAGATGAAGAAAACCGCACTGAATCAGATGAAGAAAAAGAGACTGAGATAAATAATGAAACGGAGTCTAATACTGAGAGCAATTCAGATGAAGAAAACAACACTCAGACAGACACCGAAGAAAGCACTGAATCAGAGTCAGAAAATGAGAATGACACTGAGACAGAAGATGAAGAAGATAAAATTAAAAACCAACGTAATATTACAATGGAAAAGTTTTCATTAACTAAAGAAATCCGCAGTGCAATTGAAAGCGGAACTAACAAAATTGATATGCGTGCCTACACTGTATCTGATGAGGGTACAGATGTAGTCGGAACTGATGTGTTTGATATTTTTGCCCCATTGCGTGCAAAGAATGTCCTCACTGATGCTGGCGTCCGTGTGCTGACTGGTATCAAAAATAATGTGCAGGTTCCCGTATTTGGTGCAACTGAGGCAAAGTTTGCTGGTGAAGTTGCTAATGCAAGTGATGGCAGTGGTGCAATCACAAGTGTGAAACTCAGTCCGAAGCGTGTGACTGCCAAGGTCCCCGTAAGTTTGGAATTACTGGCTCAGGATTCAGTCGGAATTGAACAGATGATTAGGGAAGATTTGGCTAATGCAGTGTATGCCGCAGTAGAGGACAAGGCTTTTGGCAGACAGGCAGAGAGTACAGATGTATATGCAGGACTGTGCAAGTGGCCCGCTAATGCTTCTATCAATGACGGTAGCACTTTTGCAGGTATCACCGCAGCAGAGGCCGCAGTTGAGGGTATTGGTGTAGATGTGAACAAGTGCAAGTGGGTTATTTCTCCTACTGCAAAAGCAAAGTTGCGTGCAATGCCTAAGTCTTCAAAGACTACTCAGTTGGCACTTGAATCTGGTGAGATTGACGGCACTCCCGTACTTTCTACAGGTCACTTGAATGATGTTAGTATTAATGCAATTTATGGTGACTGGTCTAACTGTGTCATTGGTACCTGGGACAATGTGCAGCTCGATATTGTGCGAGACACTGCCTCACTGAGTGCAGGACAGGTTAATATCATTGTCAATGCTTATGTGGACTTTAAGAACGCCCGTCCCGGTGCTTTTGCTTATGTGAAAGTCTGATAATTGGCTTTAATTATTTTGATTTTATATTTTTCTTTTCACTCTCTTTGGCAGTCTGTCAGAGAGAGTTTTTTATTGCAGATAAATAAAAAAAGATAGTACACTGACACTATGTATATTGACACTGTGATTTTGAAAAAGCATCTTAATATTGATGAAGATTATATTGAAGATGATGAATATATAAAAGCACTGACTTTAGCCGCAGAAAATGCAGTAGCAAATCACATTGCACGTCCACTGGCTGAGATAATTGACAGTAGCACCGGGAAACTGCCACCGTCTGTTAATCATGCTATATTGCTGTTAGTGGGTCATTGGTATGCTAACAGAGAGTCTATTTCATTTGCTCAGGGTTAGCCGATCCCGCAGGGTTATGAGTATTTGCTACAGCCATATAAATCATATAAATTTGACACTGAGTTTGGAGTATGAGAGCAGGCAGTTTGAATGAAAATATCACTATTCTCAGGAGCCAGAAAATGCGTGATGATTACGGCATAGATAAAGAGTCCTGGGAAGTGTTCACCAAGACTAAAGCCAGTGTGAAATATCTCTCTGGCTCAAAGACAGTAGATGTGCAAGAAACTTTCTTTGCTGAGACTGTAGAATTTACTGTGAGATACTATCATAACATATTACCAACTGACAGAATTTGCTACTATAATCAGCAATACAGAATCATTTCTATCAACCCCGACAAACGGAATAACAGTCAAACTTTAGTAACTGAATTGATTAATGAGTAATAAGCAATCAGTCGGAATGACCATCGAATCAGATGAGGTGGAAAAGTTGTTAGACTTTTTCACAAGTGACCAATGCACTGATTTATATAAAAAGGCACTGGGAACTATTGCAGCCGATTACAAAAAGACAGTCAAAGAGTTTTTCAGTGGTGCAATGCCAGTTGCTACACGTCCAAGTCAGAGCGGATATAAAGACAAATTGATTGATGCAGTCAGAGTAAGCAGAGTGCAAAGCAGTGGTGATGAAGTTACTACAAAAGTCCATATAATGGGTGTTAGAAGTTCTGGCTCAGGAACATTCAGAGCACGTTTCTTTGAAGGTGGAACTAAAGAACGTGTAAGCAAAAAGACAGGTCAGAAATTAGGCAAAATCGAAGCACTGAATTTCTTTCAGAAAGCAGAAAACAGTATGCAAAATCTGACTGTCTCATTAGACCAAGTTTTGACTAACTTAATCAATAAAAATGCACCGAAATGAAGATGAAAACAGCACTACATATTAACAAATACATCAATAAGTTTCTGACAGAATCAGCAGAGGTTACAGCACTGGTTAATGTTAAGAATATACGTCCTTTAGTTCTGGCACCTACTGAGTTTCCATATATCAGTTTTATGCACTCAAATATAATGAGTGAGTACACTAAAGATGGATGGTGTGAGGACACTACAGAGGTAGTCATTATATGTGTCTCAGATGATTACAGTTAGACTATTGACATTGCTCAGGCAGTCCGGGAATTGTTGGAAAACAGTGCTTATAAAGACAGTGACATTTATATTTCACAGATTAGATTTTCTGGTGCAACAGAAGATTAGATAGAAAATGTATTTGTGCAGAGACTCACATTTTTAGTTAATGTAACTGCATTTTAAGCAGACAGATAAATATAAAAATTAAATAGACATAATATATTATGAAAAAAGGAAACCAACTGCAAGTTTTTTACTATAACGGCAGTGCTTACAAGACATTTAATTACTCAACAGCCAACGGACTGAATTACTCTGTAGATACTGAGTCTATTAGCAGTAAGGACCACGGACTTTCTCCCGCAAAAATCTCTACCACAAGCAATTGGGAGTTTAGCGGCTCAGGTCTTTTTGACGCCACAAGTGCAGCCGCAGCACTCAATATGGCTAAGTCTGGTACACCTTATTCATTTGCATTTGGCTCAATCAGTCAGAGCAATTGG
>Ga0247609_10007217_pt1 | contig 10603 bp, 7 predicted proteins | sample 172DNAGHGlowgp2_FD_193487 | JGI IMG/M metagenome (GOLD analysis project Ga0247609, IMG submission 193487) | Sheep rumen microbial communities from Palmerston North, Manawatu-Wanganui, New Zealand - 1728 DNA GHGlow gp2 | ecosystem: Host-associated > Mammals > Digestive system > Stomach > Rumen ...
CGTGTGGCTGCTCACCCAGAAGCAGACCAACAGTTGGGAAAACTCCGCCTCCACCGCCGATGCCTGCTACGCCCTGCTGATGCGCGGCAGCGACTGGTTTGCCGAAGGCAAGGAAGTGACGCTGCGTTTTGGCAACACACCTATTAATACTGAAGGTGGCGTGGCCGGCACAGGCTTCATCCAACGCCGCTGGAATGCCGATGAAGTGACCTCGGAGATGCGCCAACTCACCGTCAACAACCCGACCAACCACTTGGTGTGGGGCGGCCTGTTCCGCCAGTATTTCGTCCCGATCGACGAAGTGAAGCAGAGCGAGGCGGGCTTCACCATCAAGCGCGAGCTGTTTGTGGAGACGGTGGATGAAAAAGGCAAGAAACTGGTTCCTGTCACGAACCAAGCCTTGAAGGTGGGCGACAAGTTGACCGTGAAAATCACCTTCACCAACGAGCAGGACATGAGCTATGTCTTCGTGAAAGACCTCCGCGCCGCCGGATTCGAGCCGATAGAGCAAATCTCGCACTACGAGTACAACGACCGCATGAGCTACTACCAGAGCAACACCGACACCGACATGGAATTCTTCATCGAGCGCCTGCCCAAGGGCACGCATCAGTTGGAGTACAGCATGTTCGTGACCAAGGAAGGCCACCTCAACAACGGCTACGCCTTGATCCAGTGTCAGTATGCGCCCGAGTTCAGCGCGTATTCGGATGGGATGAAGATTAAGGTAGGAGAATGATTGTCTGTTATCCAAACAGTGCATCCATCGTGAGTTTCACTGGAATGTCGTTGGAATAGGCGTTTTATAATCCAAATTTAGCCAAAACTCCAAAAAAATCGTAGTTTTGGCTGATAATCTATCCAAATTTAGCCAAAACTCAAAAAAATTGGTAGTTTTGGCTAAAATTCATAATATGTTTGCCTGAGTTCAGCGCGTATTCGGATAGGATGAGGGTGAAGGTTGAAGAGAAGTAAAATTTTGAGTGGACTTTATGGGATGCAGTCCAAAAGCCCAAAGTCGATGAGTATTTTGCGGCACTTCTCCCCTACTTTCGTTTTTTTCCTTATTTTTGTGCTTTCAAAAAAATGTGAAAACCATGCAAGTACTGAAATCCAACATACGCACCGACTCGGAGGAGTTCCGCCAAAACGAAAGGAATTTCCTCGCACTGATGGCGCAATACCGTGAGGCAATGGTCGCCTCGATGCAGGGCGGCGGCGAGAGCGCCGTGGCCAAGCACAAGAAACGCAACAAACTGCTAGCCCGCGAACGCATCGACCTTTTGATTGACCCGAACACGCCGTTTCTGGAGCTGTCGCCAATGGCGGCCTACGGCACCTATAACAACGACTTCCCCTCGGCGGGCATCATCACGGGCATCGGCGTGATTCAAGGCAGAGAGGCGGTCATCGTGGCCAACGACGCCACCGTGAAAGGCGGCACTTACATGCAATACACCGTGAAGAAACACCTTCGCGCCCAAGAGATTGCGATGGAAAACCACCTGCCTTGCGTCTATATGGTCGACAGCGGCGGTGCCTTCCTGCCCGAGCAAGACACCGTCTTCCCCGACCGCGACCACTTCGGACGCTTTTTCTACAACCAGGCGCGCATGTCGGCGATGGGCATCCCACAAATCGCCATCGTGATGGGCATGTGCACCGCTGGCGGTGCCTACGTTCCGGCCATGAGCGACGAAACCATCATCGTGCGCAACCAAGGCACCATCTACCTCGGCGGACCGCCGCTAGTGAAGGCCGCCACGGGCGAAGTGGTCACGGCGGAAGAGTTGGGCGGCGGCGAAATGCACACCAGCATTTCAGGCGTGGCCGACCACTTGGCCGAAAACGACCAACACGCCTTGCAGATTTGCCGCAACATCTTCAAGACCTTGGAAAAAAGCCACCGGCAAAAGTTGGACATCCTGCCCGTTGAGGCACCCTTATACGACCCACACGACCTTTACGGCCTCGCGCCCATCGACTTCCACAAACTCGTCGACCCGCGCGAAATCATCGCCCGCATCGTCGACGGCAGCCGCTTCCAAGAGTTCAAGTCGCGCTATGCCACTACACTTGTCTGCGGCTTTGCCCATTTGATGGGTTTTCCTGTGGGCATCTTGGCCAACTATGGTGTATTATTCTCAGAATCAGCACTTAAAGCCACCCATTTCATCGAACTTTGCTGCCAAAGAAACATTCCGCTGGTGTTTTTGCAGAACATCACGGGGTTCATGGTCGGCAAGCAATACGAGCAAGGCGGCATCGCCAAGGACGGCGCCAAGATGGTTCACGCCGTTTCGAATGCCAACGTGCCCAAGTTCACGGTCATCTTTGGCGGCTCGTTTGGTGCGGGCAACTACGGCATGGCTGGTCGTGCCTATAGCCCGAGGCTGCTTTTCATGTGGCCCAACGCCAAGATCTCCGTCATGGGCGGCGAGCAGGCGGCCAGCGTTTTGGCCACCGTCAAGGAAGACCAATACAAATACAAAGGACTGGAAGTCCCGCAGGACGAAATCGCGCAGTTGAAAAAGGAGATTCTGGCCAAATACGACTACGAAGGCTCGGCTTTCTACAGCACAGCCCGCCTTTGGGACGACGGCATCATCGACCCCATCGACACGCGCAAAATCCTCGCCTTAGGCATCGCTGCCTCGCTCAACCAACCCTTCCCGCCTCAACAGTTTGGGGTGTTCAGGATGTGATGCAGGTTGAGTCAGAATACCATCACGGCACCACCGCCTTTGGCAAGGTGCACTTTCACCTTGTTGCCCATCACCTGGATTTGTTCGGCCACATAGTCGCGGGCGGCGCGGTTGGCATTGGGACCGTCGCGGAAGATGCGCCCCGACTTGGCTCCAAAATTGGGTAATACCGAGAGGTCAAGATAGAGGTCGCGTTCCTCCCAGTTGGTGATGGCTCCCACATACCAGCGGAAGTCCTTACGGCGGGCAATAACCAAGTATTCGCCCACTTTTCCGTCGAGGACTATGGTCTCGTCCCAAACGGTCGGCACGGAGGCGATGAATTGGGTACATTCATCTTCCCTCAGATAGTTGCTCGGACTGTCGCAAAGCATGTTGAACGGTGATTCAAAAATCACGTATTCAGCCAATTGACGGCAGCGTGTGCCTTGGCTCATGGCTTCGGTGTAGACAGCGGCAAAGTTGTTCTTTTGGGCATTACGCATCGCGCCTTGGGTGTAGTCGAGCGGGCCAGCCAACATGCGAATGAAGGGAATGGTGACTTCGTTCAGGACGAAATCACTCTTGTTGTCCCACTTGGCCTGTTCGAGGCCGTAAACGCCTTCGTGGTTGAGCACGTTGGGATAGGTGCGATGCAAGCCTGTGGGTTTGTAAGCACCATGAAAATCAACGAAAAGATGATGTTTCGCAGCGGTTTCGGCCATTCGGTAGTAAAAGTCCACAATCAGTTGGTCGTCGCCGTCCATAAAGTCGACCTTGAAGCCTTTCACGCCAAGGTCGGAATAGTGTTGGCAAACGCGCTCCATGTCCTTGTCGATGGCAGCATAGCCCACCCACAGCACGATGCCCACGTTGCGTTCGGCGCCGTAGTCCACCAGCTCCTTGATGTCGATTTCGGGCACCACTTGGAAAAGGTCGGCTTTCTTGTTGACCGCCCAGCCTTCGTCCAAAATGACGTATTCAATGCCATACTGAGAGGCGAAGTCGATATAATATTTATAGGTGTCGTTGTTGATTCCAGCTTGGAAGTCGACGCCGTAAATGTTCCATGCGTTCCACCAATCCCAAGCCACCTTGCCGGGTTGAATCCAATCGGTGTCGCCGATGCGCGATGGCGAGGCCAAAAGATAAACCAAATCGCTGTCGGCCAGCTCTTTGTCGTTTTCGGAAATGACGACGCAGCGCCACGGGAAAGCGCGTTTGCCATCGACCTTGGCGATGTAGTTTTCGCGCTCTTTCACGAGCCATTGCAGGTTGTTGTGACCGCCTTGCTCGCGGGTCTTGGGATAGGGTGCGTGAACGGCGGAAAGCGTGTTTTTGCCGTCTTTGTTGCGCAGATACAAGCCAGGGAAGTCCTCCAAATCGGCCTCTGTGATGCAGGCTTTTTTGCCATCGTTGAGTTCGACCAACAAAGGCAGGAAGGCCAATTTTTCGGGGTCCATTTGGCTGAGATTGGTATGGGTGTAGGTGTTCTCAAACGAATTGTAGAACTGCTGGCTGATGAGGTCGCCCTCTTGTCCGGCTCGGCGCAGGACGTATGGGATAACACCTTGATAATCTGCATCGAAGTTAAAATCGGCGGTCTCGCTTTCGACGATGATAGGTTTGCGGAAGTCGGTCTCGAAGCGATAGGCCACACCTTCGTCGTAGGCGCGGAAGATGACTTTGTAGTTGCCTTTTAATGTAAGCGTCAACTCATTGTAAATCTCTGGGATTTCGGCGCGTTTGTAGAGCTTGGTCTTTACCGACTGGCTGACTGAGCGTGTTTTGGCGTTTTTCACAACGGCCTTTTGGCCCAACTGCGTACCATCAGCAAGTGTCATTCCGATGACTGAAGGGGCTAAAACACAGGTTTTTCCGTGTGTAACGGCGTAGGTGATTTTATCGCCCACTTCAACGGTGACGGTGATGTCGCGGTCAGGCGATTGCAGGGTGTATTGTTTTTGTGCGAAGGCGCTCACGCAAAGCATAAGGAGCGCAGAGAGAAGTGTTTTTTTCATGATGGTGAAGAATTTATGCGTGCAAAATTAGAAAAAAAGCATGACAACCCAAAACGAAAACTAATTCTTCCAAAAACTCCGCGAAAGCAGCGTGATTAGCGAGAACAGCTCAACCCTGCCGAGGAGCATGAAGAGCATCAGCACCCATTTGACGAACACGGGGAAAGCGACGTAGCTGCCACCAGGCCCTACCTTCCCAATGCCCGTGCCCACATTGCTGAGCGTGGCCACCGAAGCGCCTATCGAGGTCTCGAAGTCGATACCGAAGGCGAGCAAGACGATGGCTCCTACGATGAAAACGAGGAAATAGATGAAAATGAAGGTCATATTTTTGTAGACACCCCCCGACGTAATGGCTTTCCCGTTGATTTTGACGGGCAAGACGGCGTTGGGATGGATGATGCGCTTCAGTTCGAGGAACGAGTTTTTGGTGAAAATCAAATGCCTGAAAATCTTGATGCCGCCCGACGTGGAACCCGAGCAGCCTCCGATGAACATGAGAAAAACAAGGATAACCCACACGAACGCAGGCCAAGCCCCATAGTCGCTAACGAAAAAGCCCGTCGTGGTCATGGCCGAGATGACGCTGAAAAACGACTCGCGGAAGGCCGAGCCGAGACTTTGCCGGCCAAACAACAAAAGCACCATTCCGATGGCTCCTCCTGCAATCAAGATGTATTGGATCAACACCTTGAATTCCACGTTTTTGAGCAATCGGAACGAGCGCCAACTCATCCAAAGCAGCAGCAGGGAGAAGTTGCATCCCGAAAGCACCATGAAAACGCTGACCACCACCTGCGAATAGTTGGAAAACTCGCCGATGCTGCCCGTCCGCGTCGAAAACCCGCCCGAGCTGATCGTACCCATCGAGTGGCAAAGGGCTTCGAAGAAGTCCATGTCGCCGAAATACAACAGAACCGATTCCAACAAGGTGAAAAACAGGTAGATGCCCCAAATTCGCTTCACGGTGTGCATGGCACGGGGATGCAGTTTGTCGTAGGTGATGCCGTTCATTTCGGAAACGAAGAGTTGCATACCGCTCATGCTCAGATAGGGCAGAATGGCGATAGGGAAAATGATGATGGCCAAGCCGCCAATCCATTGCGTCATGCTGCGCCACAGCAGGATGTCCTTCGGCACGGCTTCGATGCGTGTAAGGATGGTGGCTCCGGTGGTGGTGAAACCCGACAAGGCTTCAAAGAAACCGTCGGTGAAGTTGGGCACACTCTTGCTGAGCAGGTAGGGCATGGCCCCGAAAAGCGACAGCACGAGCCACGAAACGCAAACCACAAACACGCCGTCGCGCGAAGTGACCGAGTCGTCTTTATGCCTGTGGGTGGCGATGAGCAGGATCACACCCGTCAGCAGGGTGATGAGGGCCGAAAAGGGCATACTGAAGGCATACAGCCCGTGGTGAAGATAGGTCACGGGGAGCACCGTCAGCATGAAAAGGCCTTCTATGAGCAGCAGGAAGCCTTCGATCCTGAGGACTAACGGGTGGTTTATTTTGGATTTCCGCTTCATCGGGTGCATTTTGTCACAAAACCATAATAACTGCTCTTCCCCCTTTGAATCCCAGACTCTTGCCTCGCGACTTTTATTTCTTTGGCTTTCATCATGGAATATCAATGGAACAGTCGTTCAACAGCGGGGATGCCATTAGGCAAGGCCAACACCACCACCTGGTCGTCGGTCTCGATTTGGAAATCGTCGGTGGCAATGAAGCTCTCGCCGTCGCGGGTGATGCCGCAAATGATGGCATCGGTGGGCATGGGCAACTGCCCGATGGGCTTGCGCGTGACTGCCGAACCTGCCCTGACGTCGAACTCCACAATGTCGGCATCGATGCCGCTGAGGCTCTTCAAGGTCGACACTTTCGCGCCTAAGGTGTACTTCACCATGTAGCTGGCCGCGATGAGTTTCTTGTTGATGATGGAGTCGATGCCGATGTTCTGCGAGATGTCGATGTAGTCGATGTTCTCGACGAGGGCGATGGTCTTTTTCACGCCGAACGACTTGGCCTGGAGGCAGGTCAGGATGTTGGTCTCGGTGTTGTCGCTAACGGCGATGAAAGCGTCCATATCCTGGATGCCTTCGTCCTCAAGCAGGTCGAGGTTGCGGGCATCGGCGTTGACCACCAAAGCCTCCGAGAGGTAGTTGGTCAGGTCCATGCAGCGTTCCTTGTCGATTTCCAGAATCTTGATGTTCAGGTCTTTTTCGAGCCGCTTGGCCGTAAGGCGCCCCACGCGGCCACCGCCCACAATCATCACGTTGTGGACATTAATCTGCTTCTTTCCGCTCAGTTTGATGATGGCATTGATGGCGTGTGGCTTGGTGACCACATACACCATGTCGGCGATTTGAAACACCTCGTCGCCTTGCGGGATGAAGGTGTTCTGGCGGCGATGGATGGCAGCCACGCGAAACTCGATGTGCTCGTATTGGTCGACCACTTCGTTGACGGTCTTGCCAAGGATTTCGGCTTCGGGTTCGAGCTTCACCATGAAGAGTTGCAGCTTGCCGCCCGAAAAGTCGTAGGTTTCCGACGAGGCGTTTTTCTTCAGCAGCGAGATAATCTCCTGGGCGGCAATGTCTTCGGGCGACAGCAGACCGTCGATGCCCAAGTCTTGGTACATGCGCCACACTTCGGGACTTAGGTTTTCCATCGTGTTCACTCGTGCGATGACCTTCTTCGCACCGAGTTTCTTGGCGATGATGCCCGTCAGCAGGTTGATGTGCTCGTCGTGGAGCACGGCAATCAGCAGGTCGGCGCGTTTCACGTTGGCGCGTTGCAGCACGGCGGTCGAGGTGGAGTCGCCCGTGATGGTCATCAGGTCTGAGTGCGACTCCATCATTTTCAGCAGCTCCTCGTGCGGGTCCACGATGGTGATGTTGTGGTTGCTGCGCACCAAGGCTTCCGCTAGGTGCATTCCCACTTCTCCGTCTCCGGCTATGATGATGTTCATGGCTTACAATTGATTGATAACTTCAATGCTCAAGCCAGTGGCTTTGGCGATAATGGCAACATCTGCACCTAAACTCTTCAGCTTTTGGGCGATAGATAGTTTTTCCTCTTTTTGGCCTTTCATGTAAGAGGTGTCCATGGTGTTCTTCAGGTCGCGGTACACCTTGATGCTTTCCTCGTAAGCCATCATTTCCTCGGGCGTGAACCTCGCGATTTCAGCTTGTTCGAACAATTTCTTGAAGATTTTCTCTTGCAGGGCTTTGGGGCGGTCGAGGAGGCGGGTGAGGTTCTTCAACACGAAGAGCCACTTGTCGAACATGGTTACCAGCTCGTCCTCGGTCTTGTTGAACTTGGGCATTTCCAAATAGACGAAAGTCAGTTTGTCGTAGAAGACCGTTTTCTTTGACGTGTCCATCAGCTTCACCTCATGATGCAGATAGTCATTGTCGTCCTTGTCCTCATCGAAAACGAAGTTGAGGATGCCCACCGTGTAGACGCTTTTCAGTTCGAAGTTCCAGTCGGAGCCGCGTTGCCCTTGTTGTTGGATGGGGAAAGAGGCATAGAAAACGCTGCGGTCCTTGAAGAAAGCCTGTTCGTTTTTCTGCATTTCCACGATGATTTTCTCCCCTTTTTCGGTGCTGCAATACACGTCGAAGATGGCACGGCGGCTTCCGTAGCCCCCGAACTGTTCGGTAGGCAGGTATGTAATGTCGGTAATGACCTCCTGTCCGCTGAACAATGCATTGAGGAAACTGATGAGCAAGTCCTTGTTCATCTCGGTGCCAAACAGTTTCTTGAAACCGAAGTCGGTGTAAGGGTTGATGTAGCGTTCTCTTCTCTCGTCAATCATGGTGGCTATTGTTACAATATGAGTGCAAAGTTAGGCAAATATTTTTGAAAACGTCGTTTTTTTTCGTTTTTCCTTGCGCAATCCCAAATTTGTGTATTTTTACTCTGCTATTTGGCTTTTTTTGCCGAGCAGCGAACATATTGAAGAAAAGGCGTTGCGCTAACGCTCAAAAATTCAGCATCTCTTCTGCCATTGCATTGATGGCATCGACGTCAATAGATTTAACGTCCTCCGTCCCACGTCTTGCTTGTCAACGATAACCTACCACACATCCGACCAAGTGACCGAAATCACATGGTTGGTGGATTTTCCGCCTTCCTTGAAGACGTTGGCCATGCCGAAGGTGTAGCGCACTTCGATGTACCAATAGCTGAAGGCTGCCGTCAGGCCATAGTCGATGCGGTTGAAGCTGCCTTTTTCCCACGGGACGATGTGTTGCTGCTTTTTCTTGCCGTTGACTTGCGTGACGTCGTTGCCGCCGATGCAGAAGCCGATTTGCGGCCCGATGCGCAGGCGCGGAATCATGGTTTCGTCTTCGTCGTCCTCGTTCCACTTTCGGAAATAGATGTTCAAAAGCAGCGGCACGTTGATGTAGTGCGACTTGCAGAGGTAACGAATGCTGTTGCCCGACTCGTCGAGACCCTTCGGGGTGCGCATCCCTTGCCGCGAGTAGATGACGTCAATCTCGCCGCCGATGACGAACCGCTCGGGGATAAGGGCGATGCGCACGCCGCCAGTAAAGTCCGTCCGGAACGACGCGCTGTCAACCTCGCTCATCTTCATCGTCGAGAAGGCGGGGCCAAGCATCAAGCCTCCGCCAATACGCTGGGCAAAGGCTGATGAAACCATCAACAAAAAAAACATCAGCACAAAGGGCCTAATCGTATGTTTGCTTCGATATGTCATGAACAAAAAGATATTCTGCCGCAAAATTAGGGCTTTTTTGTTGATTTTTGCTATTTTTGCATTTCGAAATCACAACAAATGGAAAACATTGCCCCAAAATTCGACACCTGCTTCTTTGAGCGCTATGCCATAGCCTCGCTGGCCACCCTCCTGGGCGAGCATTATGCGCATTTGGTCAACCGCGACCGCCCCGACCTTCAGGATGAAGCCAACGGCATCGGCATCGAGGTGACGCGCGCCATCCCCGAAAACAAGAACGTGGCCAACGCCTTGGTCAACGAAATGGCGGGTGAGTCGGTGGTGGAAGTGAACCGCGACGACCTGAAGCGCATCACGCAAAGCGGCTATGCCTACGGCTTGGGCGACGGCAAAATCATAGGACGCAACGAATTGGAATACTGGTCGTTGGCACTGCCCCTGAAACGCATCCTCGAAATCAAGATGCACAAGGTGGGCGACGGATTCTATGGCGATTTCAAGGAATTTGGGCTGTTTGTCTTCACCAAAGACGACCTGAACACAGTGCAAATCAGGCAAACCATCAGCTTCATGATGGAAAAACAAGCGCAACAAAGCGTGGGCTACGACCGGCTTTTCATCTCGCAAATCCAAAGCCTTTATTCGTGCGACCTCGCCTCGGGCCACTTCGACCACTACAAGGTGAGCAAAGAGCAACGGCAGCAGTTTTACGAGAGCGCCATCATGCAGTAAGTCACGCTCATCAGGGACCTATTTTCGTTTTTTTAGGCCTCAAAATGAAAACGAGTGAGTTTTTTCCCTATTTTTGTGCCTTTATAACCTCTAAAAACGAAAAAATGATCAACAACGAGTATTTTCCCTCAATGCTTGCTGCCGACGAACTCGCGCAGCTGAAGTACATCCCTACCCTTTCGGAATTTGTCACCTGGATTGAGCAAAAATGGGCCGACCTCCCCTGCCTTTCCAACACGGTGGACACCTATAATTATAAGCAAGTCTGTGAAATCGTCGCACGCAAACGCGCCATGCTCAACGATTTGGGCTTGCAAAAAGGCGACAAAGTGGCCATCTTGGACAACACGACCGTCGAGGCCGTCGAAATGTTCTTGGCAGCCACTTCGGCAGGCTTCGTGGCCATCAACCTGCCTTCGCAGCTGCCGCCCCAAGCCGTGGTGGGCTGCTGCATGAAGTTTGGCGT
>Ga0247609_10007218_pt1 | contig 10603 bp, 8 predicted proteins | sample 172DNAGHGlowgp2_FD_193487 | JGI IMG/M metagenome (GOLD analysis project Ga0247609, IMG submission 193487) | Sheep rumen microbial communities from Palmerston North, Manawatu-Wanganui, New Zealand - 1728 DNA GHGlow gp2 | ecosystem: Host-associated > Mammals > Digestive system > Stomach > Rumen ...
AACAAGACCTATCTCCACGGCACCCACGGTGTGGCTGGCGGTTTTCAGTCCTGAGATATTTACGTCGTATCCGGCGCCGAACACCCAGTTGTCGTACTCCAGTCCAGCGGTGATGACAATGGCATCCATCTGGCGGAAGAAAACGCCGGCAAAGAGGTTGTTCTTGAAATAGGCGCGGTTCGAGATGTCGTATCTCGCCTTCAGACCGTATAGAAATTCGCTATATTGTTGCTGAAATTGCAGAATTACAGTAGGTTGCAGCGTGAGTGTGGGCGATGTGCGTATGTTGAAATTGAGGTAGAAATTGAATTTCGGTTCGAGATAAGTGTCGTCAAGGCCGAGGTACGAGATGTTGGGCTTGTTGAGGTGATAGGCGGCGATGCCCGTCTGTATGCCGAACTGGTCGGTGAACTGGTCGCTCCACATAATGCCCGCCCCCACGTCGAAATAAGTTCTGTTGGTGATGTCGAAAGCCTCGCTGGGGTCGGTCATCTCGGCGTTCTGTGGGTTGAAACCGCGTTGGCCGTAGCCGCCGGTGACGCCTGCCGAGAGGTAGCTCTCCTTGTCGTAGCTCAGGGCTTTGAAGAACGACAGCGTCATGTCGGCCTGCGCTATGCCGTAGCCGAGGGAACCGGCCTTGTCGGCGCTAACCATAACGCCGAGGTTTAGTCCGCTGTTGCTGTAGCGGTTACGTATTATGCCCACTTCCGCCGAGGCGGCGAGGGTTTGGTAGGGGTTGCTCACCGTGGCCCACTGGTTACGGTAGAAAGCGCTGAAACGTGCCCGGCCTTCGAAAAAGCCAGTGTAGGCGGGGTTTACAAACAACGGGTTGAGGTCCGCTTGCGAGAAATGGATATCTTGCCCTATGGCAATGCCCGACATCGCCATAAAGCATAGTATTGGTATCCATTTTCTTATGCGCATAGGTATATAATTTGCAAAAGCAAAGTTACGATTTTTTTTGCAGATATGCAAAAATAAAAAAAAACTCCGCCTTTTGACGGAGTTTCTTTTGTTGAAAAACAAAATTGTATTTATTTCATCTTCAATACTTTGTGAACGGCGTTGACGATATTGCCGCTTTTTAGTCCGAAGTGTTCCAGCAGCTGTGCGGGGGTGCCCGATTCGCCAAAACGGTCTTCCATTGCCACAAAACTCATCGGTGTGGGGCAGTTGGTCGACAGCACATGTGCCACGCTGTCGGTGAGACCGTTGTAGAGCGAGTGCTCCTCGCAGGTTACCACGGCGCCGGTCTTGCGGGCGCTGGCAATGATGGCTTCGCTGTCGAGAGGTTTTATGGTGTGGATGTTTATCACTTCGGCGCTGACGCCCTCTTTTTCGAGTGCAAGGGCGGCCTGTATGGCTTCCCAAACCATGTGTCCGGTGGCTATGATGGAGACGTCGCTGCCTTCGTTCAGAATCTGTGCCTTGCCGATGATGAACGGCTCGTTGATGTCGGTGAAGTTGGGCATTTTAGGACGGCCGTAGCGCAGGTACACGGGACCGTTGTGCTCGGCGGCGGCAAGGGTGGCGTTGAAAGTCTGGTTGGCGTCGCAGGGCACGAGCACTGTCATGTTGGGCAGGGCTTTCATCAGTCCTATGTCCTCCATGGTCTGGTGTGTGGCGCCGTCCTCGCCGAGGGTGATGCCGGCGTGGCTGCCGCAGATTTTCACGTTTTTGTTGGAATAGGCCACCACCTGACGGATTTGGTCGTAGATACGTCCTGTGACGAACTCGGCGAAGCCTCCGAGGAAGGGAATTTTGCCGTTGAGCGACATTCCGGCGGCGATGCCCGTCATATTGGCTTCGGCTATGCCGCACTGCACGAACCTTTCGGGGAAGGTCTTGGCGAAACCGTCCATCTTTACGGAGCCGGTAACGTCGGCGCTCAGAGCCACCACGTTGGGGTTGCGGCGACCTGCTTCCACCAAACCTTCGCCAAATCCGCTGCGGAGGTCTTTCATTGCTATGTTTTCGGGTATGTTTATCATGGTGTTTAATGTTTTATGCGTTAGAAATTTATGTTCGTCTGTTGTGCCGATTCTATCTTGAACCGTTGTTTTGTTATCGTTTTGTTGCCGTATTCCTCTTTGTCCTGAAGCATCACTATGTATTCGCCGGGCATTATTGGCAGGTGTTCCACCATCTTTTCCTCGTCGAGGGTGTAGATGATGTCGGCTTTGCCCGTAACCTCGTCGATGGAGAGGATACAGCCTTTGTATATGCCTTTGGGTTTGTTTATCACCGCCAGTCCGGGCGAGGGGATGGTGAGGTCGGTGGAGGATGTGTAGTTGATGTCCACATCGTTGATGACGATGGTGGGGAGGGTGTGCACCTCAACGGTGTAACGTCCTGTGATATAAGGCTCTGTGGTGTGCAGCGCCTGCACGTTGACAAGGGCGTTGGTGGCGGCGTCGCGCACCGACACTTTGTATTCGGGTATGGCGAAAAGTATCCGCTTGCCGTCGAAACGCACACGTAAATATCCTTGTTCTGCCTTGATACTCAGGTTGTTCACTTGGTTGCTGAGCAGTTTTACGTTGCTGATGGTCTTTGGCGGATTGGTGAGGAAAGTTACGTTGTAGTCTATCAGCGGGTCCATCTTGAAAGTGTCGGGCTGTGTTTTGCTGTTGCAGGTGTAGATGGTCTGGAAACGTGGCATCCCGGTCTGTTTGTCGTAGAACACCACGGGAGTCGTGGTTTCGTAGGCCTTTCCGCTGAGGTCGTTCACCGAAAGGGTTACCTCGGCCTGCTGTTCGGCCATGGCATAGACGTTGTACAGCGTTTTTATGTAGTTTTCCTCGTTGGGGACGTGGAAGAACTTGCCTGCACAGCTGAGGTCCTTTTTGAAGTTGCGCTTGTCGCCGATGCCGATGATGAACGTCTTAACAACCATGCCGCTGGTCTGCACCTCGCGGGCCGACTGGCAGATATCGTCGCCGCAGTCGTCGAGACCGTCGGTGATGATAAGTATGATGTTGCGCGACGATGCTCCTTGCGGGAAGTCGTTGAGGGCGTTCGAGAGTGCCGATGTGGCGGTGCATCCGCCCTGAGGAACAAGGGTCTTGATCTTACTCTTGATCTTGTAGTTGTTGTCGTATTCGAAAGGCACTTCGAGACGTGTGCCGCGGTCGTTCTTGTTCAGATGTCCGAACACGCGCATGGCGAATTCCACGTTGTTTTGGTGCGAGATGCTGTCCATGAATTTGAGCAGCACGGCCTGCGTGACTTTTATCTTGGAGTCGCTCTGCCATTTGTTCCACATACTGCTGGAGCAGTCGAGGATAAGCAATACATGCGTCTTGTCGCCCAACGGGTTGGCGGGCACACGTTTTTTTTGGGCCTGCGTCGCCGTAAGCAACAGCAGCATCGACAATATGAGGCAGAGTCGTTTCATCAATAGTCGCCGAGGGTTTCTTCGAGTTGTGGAAGGGCTTTGGCCAGTTCTTCGTCCGACGGCGGTGTGCCGTGGTATTTGTTGGTGCCTTGCATGAAATCCACGCCGTAGCCCATTTCGGTCTTCATTATCACTGCAATGGGTTTGCCTTTTCCGGTGAGGGCTTTGGCGGCGTTGAGGCCGTCGACCACCTGCTGCATGTCGTTGCCGTTGGCGATGTTCACCACCTGCCATCCGAAGGCTTCCCATTTGGCTTGCAGGTTGCCCAGCGACATCACGGCGTCCACCGTTCCGTCGATCTGCTGGCCGTTGTAGTCAACGGTGGCGATGAGGTTGTCAACATGTTTGGAGCCGGCGAACATCACGGCTTCCCAAATCTGTCCCTCTTCCAGCTCGCCGTCGCCGTGCAGGCTGAATACGAGGTTGTTGTCGCCGTCCATTTTCTTGGCAATGGCCGCGCCTATGGCCACGGAGAGTCCCTGTCCCAGCGAGCCGGAGGCCATGCGTATGCCCGGCAGGTTGTGGGCTGTGGAGGGGTGTCCCTGCAGGCGTGTGCCGAGGAAACGGAATGTGTTGAGCTCGTCGACGGGGAAATAGCCGCGACGCGCCATAACGCTGTACAGCACGGGGGTGATGTGGCCGTTCGACATAAAGAACATGTCCTCGCCACGGCCTTCCATGGTGAAATGGTTTGGCTCCACGTTCATTATGTTGAAATAGAGGGCTGTCATGAACTCGGTGCAGCCCAACGAGCCGCCCGGGTGTCCCGATTTGGCTTTGTTTGTCATACGTACGATATCCCTACGTACCTGTTTGGCAATGTCTTGCAATTCTATAACTGTTTTCATCTAAAGTCTGGTTTTTTTGCAAAGATAATGTTTTTTTCCGTTCCGTTGGATTATACCTCCCCGATGTTATTCACAAAATATTGCAAAGTGTTGTGGGATATTGCGTTGCGTGTTGAGATAATTCGGAGTTCGGAACCTTTAGCTCGGCGCAGCCAACTCGGAATTCGGAACTGTTTTGTGGATTATTATTTAGTTGTTGGGACGCAACGTTTGCGGACGTAATGTTACAAATTTTGAAAATCATTGCAATATTTTGAAAAAATATTTGCATATATCATTTATTATTAGTAACTTTGCAGTGATTTTGTTCAATTTTACAGATTTGTTCAAAATTATTGAACATCAACTAATTATTATACAAATTATGCAAAAAACGGAATTGCTGATTTTGTTCTATTTGCTTCAAGACAAAGAGAATGCGGGCAAAACATTGCGACAAATTGCCACGGGAGCGGGTGTTTCTCTTGGCTCTGCGAACAATTCTATGAAAAAGCTCGCCGAGCAGGGTTTTCTTATCGACAACGGCAAGAAAAAGGTGTTGCGCAAACGGCAGACGCTAATCGACCGTTGGGCGGCTGCATACGCGGAAAGTTTCAGACCCAAACAATTTGTTGGGAAATTCACTTTTCTCACGCCCGGAGTTAGGGAGATGTGGAAAGAAATCGCCTTGCCCGCCAATTTGGCATGGAGCGGTGAAGCGGCTGTTGCCTTGCAATATGGCACTATAATACCTGTCCGCTGGGACATATACACTGCCGACACTGCCGATGCCCTTATCGCCACGGCTCGTATGATTCCATCTCCGAAAGGGGAAATTTTTGTTTTTAAACGTTTCTGGCACACGGTGGAGACACCGCTCATTGTTATTTATGCCGACTTGCTTGCCACCGGCGACGACCGTTGCCGCGAAATAGCCGAACAACTTAAACCAATGATTTGAACATGAAGTACGTTATTGCAAAAAAGGATATACAGAACGACCTTCTTGCCGAAACGCTGAGTGCGTTGACAAATTGTTTCCGCCAAATAAATGCCGAAGTATATGTGGTTGGAGCTGTTGCCCGCGACCTTGCTTTCCTATTGCTTAAAGCCGGCAACACAGCCCGACGCACCTTGGATTTGGATGTAGCCGTGATGTTGGCCGACTGGAGCCAATACGAACGGCTTTCCGAAATACTGCTCAACAATAATTTTGCCAAAGCCCCCGAAAAACAGCGTTTTGTTTATCTTGGCGCAAAAGCAGAAGCGCATTATGTGGTTGATGTTGTGCCGTTCGGCTCATTGGCTGAAAAAGGACGGTTGGCTTGGCCACCCGAAGGCTCTCCCGTGATGTCGGTACGGTGTACGGAAAGCGTGATGCGATATGCCGACGAAGTGGAGGTTGACAATAAGTTTGCTTTCAAAATCGCTTCGCTTAGCGGCCAGTTTCTCATCAAACTCGACGCTTGGATGGACCGCGGCATTTCGACAAGGAAAGATGCGTACGACATGGTGACTATCCTCCAGAATGTTTATGTGACATACGCTTTTGCCCACGGTGCACTTCCTGCCGAAATAGACACCGAAGCGGAGAGTTTCGACGTTGTTGTGGCCGGTGCACAATGGATTGCCTCCGACCTCGCCAAGATACTTTCGGAGGAAGACCGTTATTATTATGCCGATGTGCTATGGCAAGAGATAGAAAAAGAGGAAGACAGCAAGCTGATAAACGATTTGTTGGATGTTTCGGACAGCCGCAATTATGCTTTGTTCCGACGTGCCATAAATAGTATGATAAAGATATTGCGTGGTTAGGTGCTCGGTCAAGCCGCTGATTTTCTGCAATATAACACTACCAGTTTCGACGGATTTAACAAATCTCCGCCTTCGGCTATCTAAAAGTCCATTGGACAAATTCCAGTGTTCTCCGCCTTCGGCTATCGAAAAGTCCATTGGACAAATTCTAGTGTTCTCCGCCTTCGGCTATCGAAAAGTCCACTGGACAAATTCCGGTGTTCTCCGCCTTCGGCTATCTAAAAGTCCACTGGACAAATTCCAGTGTTCTCCGCCTTCGGCTATCGAAAAGTCCACTGGACAAATTCCAGTGTTCTCCGCCTTCGGCTATCTAAAAGTCCACTGGACTTTTCTTCATATGCTGTTTTTATAGCTACTAATTCAAAGATTTACACATTTCTTTTTATTAGTAATAAAAATATTTGCCACTTTTTTTGTATTAGTAATAAAAAAAGAGGGGAAAACGGATATGTGGTGATTAGGCAAAACATTCCCCTTAAAGGATCGAAACTGACTCTTGGAAAATACAGTTTTGCCTCAAAATTGATATAAAAAAAGTACAATTTTTGAAAGAAATTGAATCTTATTTGTAACAATTTCCTCATAAGGAACGCCACACAAAAGACATAACACTCTAACTTCCCGCACCTTAAAATCATTTTGCAGTGATTACGCAGATTATTCTCCGCAAAAATGCGGAGAATATTGTCTTTTTTCTCCGCAAAGGGATGAAAAGAGCTTATTTACTGCAATTTATGATGCAGATAGCGGAATGCCTGCAAAGAAAATCGTTGGGTATAACGGATAAAATTTGCAAATTTTATACGTTATACCCGATAAAATTGTTTTTTTTGAGAGCGAGAAAACTATTTTTCGCACCAGTAAGCCACTCCATCATGATGCGAACAAGTGCCGCTACGAGTTTGGCTGTATGAAGCTGTTCCGTCGTTGCAAACAGCAGTCTTTCTTCGGCATGATGAACAGATAGCGGCAAGTGCCAATATGAGCACAATAAGCGATGTCGTTATTTTTGTTTTCTTAGATATGTTTACCATCCGATAAATTTGTCAATATATTTTTGTGTTTGATTGGGAAGGTCTGTTTCCACAACTTCAATATTCTTAATTCCCATGCCATCACACCAATCGTTTATAAGTTGTTCTATTTTATTGAATTCTGTCGGTTTGCCCGTAAAGGTATTTATTTCAAGAAACATAACTTCTAGATTTGTGTACTTTTTATTGACAGGAGTTATGGCTTTTTGAGTGTTGACGGTTTTTGGCGCAATACCGGTATATTCATTTTGCTGAGTCATTTGCCAAGAATTTTTGTGATAAATGTATCCATCAGTAAGAATTATTAAAATGTTTCTGTAATTATTGTCAACGCATTGAACATTAGCAGGACCATTAAAAAATTTCCAAATGTCTGATCCAACCCACTGTTGTGTTCTTAAAGTCTGACGATAAATGCTGCTAACACTTTTTGACCAATTGCTTTGCATTGTATTCAGTTTGCCTTTTATGTCTTTAATGGCATTTTGCCCCTTGCTATTTAAATCGACTTCTAAATCTCGTATGGTTTTATCCACTGTGGATAACTGAGGGGCGGGATAACAAATAACACGAATTTTATCTTTTGTAAAATGCAATTTCCCGTTTTTGTATTGTCTATCATAAAATTTTTGCTGTATACTCATTATTATAGTAGAATCCTTTTCCACCTGTTGTATATTGTCACCTGGTCCGCCCGTTCGCATTATTCTGTCCGATAAATCAAGAAATATAGTAATGTTAAGAGGCTTAGATTTGATTGTTTGTGTGGATTTTGTAGATGTCTCGTTGGTGTTGCTGGGTTTGAATATCAAAACCAATACTGCTATTGCCGCTAAAATTGCGGTTGCTGCTACAATTGTTTTTTTGTTAATAGTCATTGTTTTTCCTCCGTGTTTTGTTTATATCTGCTTTTTATATTATCCATCCAATTATTAACTGCTGACATTTCTCCGTCGTATGCCAAAGATAGGGGGGCTGTTGAAAGAACGGCTCCAGCATAGTATGTGCACCATCCAGCATAATAATCTGCAAGATGTTGCTTTAAAGAATTGAAGTCATATCTTACACTTGATGTAAACTCCTGCTCTTTCTGAGCAATTTTAGCCATCAAATTGTTTACTTCCATTCTGAGTTTTGTAACTTCTTGTTGCTGTGTGATTCTCCGATTCCTCAGATCTTCTATATCATCTTTTATTGATTTCATTAAGATTGAATTGTCTTTCATTTTGTCATAGCAATCCATCACAAAACCATAAAGAAGCCCCCAAATTACATAAGCAACAAAGCCACAGAATATTACCATCCAAAAGTTAGAATCATTCATAGCCATCGATGGGCTATATTCTTGCGGAGTATCTTGTAGCAAAACTATTTCAGCATTATACGAATTCTTTGCAATATTATATGCTAACAAACAGTCAAAAGCGAAGGTTAATATGTACATTAATACAACTTTTGCATATTTTGTTATACCTACATTGTTTTTCCCCGTGTGGTGAGCAACATAACCGAGAGCCATAAACACTACTGGCATAAAAATCACAAATAATCCCGCAAATACACCATTGTCTTTATCCTGGAATGCTTTTATTACTGCCTTTCCGTCAAAGATCTTGTTGGCAATGCTTATTTCTCCATCATTTTCCATGGCTTCTTCTATATGAATGCTCCAATCTCTGAAAAAAGCGGAATAAGCTGTGGATGAATAGAAAATAAATAAGTAAATAGTTAATAAGGCAATTAAAGAAGCACCAATCATAAGGTTTACGTGGTTGGTCTTATTTTCTCTGATGTTTCCATCTTGAACTTTCGTTTTTTCGGCATTTTTGTCGTATAAATCGCTTTCTATGTCTTTTAGTTTTGTCTCTTCAGCTTCTAGCTGTGTCTCCTTGTTGTTCTTGTCTCCCTTTAATTTCTCGATGTCTTGTTGCAACTCCGTTTTCATCTTCTCTTGAAGTACATTGTCTAATTGTTGGCTCTTTTTTATTCCTTCAAAAGCGGCTTGAAAACCAGCATGAAAAGCGTTTATGTCACCAGAAGAAACACCGGCTTCATGGAATGCTTTTTGTCTCCAATTTACATCTTTTGCAACAATCAAATCTCCCGTAGGGGTAGTTCCAGCTATTGAGATATTGCTGTTTTGATATTGAGTGTTGTTAATGTCGTTTTTTTGCTTGCTACCGAATAATTTACTGATGCTAAAACTCATATACAACTCCTTTCATGTTTAATCACCAAATTCTTTTAATAATTGTTCATGTGTCAGTTTCTCTTTAGCTTTGGCTAAAAGAAATTCTGTGAGCTCGTTAATCTCACTGTCGATGATGCCGAATTTTTTCATTGTTTTTTTTAGAAGTTCTTTTTCATCGTCAACAATTTTTCCGTCAGCCCAAGCCATCAATGCCATATCGTAAAGATATAGTATTTTATTGGTTTCGTTTTCCGGCATATAGAAAAGAATCTCGTCAGATATGACAAGTTTGTCAAGTTCTTCGGCAGACAAACCAAATTCTTCTTTCCCAATTCTGTACAATTCGGCTTTTTCTAATGGGGATATTTCTAAATCCGCCATCATCATGCCGTACAAATTCATGAAATGCGTCCTTAAAGAAGGACTAATAGAGTTGTCACTCATGTTTTTTTAGTTGTTTTTTCCTCCCCCAAGCCTCCAACGGGGATTATACATAAAAAAGAAAGGCATGAGACTTATGTGCTCATGTCCGTCTTAACAGAGGCGTCAGCAAAACGCTTTTGAGGAACGGGTTATATGGAACATATCTCACGCCTGTGGGTATGTTCGTGTTACAGATACATACACATCAAGCGAAAGCAAAATGCTCGCCCCCCTCTTTTTAATATTTTGCTGATATTTCTGTTAAGGGACAGTTATCGCAATGCTTTTCTTGTCGCTTACATTACTCGCGTAAGCAGGTGCAAAGATACGATTTTTTTCGGAATGTGGAAAAAAAATTTGCAGTGTCGTAAAAAAATGCGTTTTTTTTGCGACAAAAAAAACGCCCTCCGTGTGGAAAGCGTTTGGTATCTCAAAGTCATTACATTTTAAAACTTGTCAGTCCTTACGCGTTTGATAACGATGTCATCGTCGTGGAAGGGGAAGAAAAACTGCGGTGTGCAGCTGTGCGAGATGGTTATCGTCTTAACCCACAGTCCGTTGCGCAGGCTAATTTTCTCCAGCTTGGGGCAGACGCTCAGGTCAATGCTCTCCACGGGGGTGTTGCCGATGGAGAACTCGGTGAGGTTGGGGAAGTGCTTCAAAAACGAGTAGTCGGAGATGATGTTCTTACGTCCGCCGTAGTCGAGGTACAGCTTGGTGGCTTTCTTGGCCTCGGCGTAGCTCACAAAACCGTCGTTGTTGAGGTCGCAGTTGCTAAAACATTTGGAAAACACATTGTCATCGGAGATGGCAATGAAAACGGAGTCGGGGAGGGCATTCCCGTTGTCGAGACCAATGGCTTGGGCCGTGGCCAGCAGCGGCGAAACCAATATCGCCGCCAAAAGAATCAGTCGTT
>Ga0247609_10007226_pt1 | contig 10598 bp, 7 predicted proteins | sample 172DNAGHGlowgp2_FD_193487 | JGI IMG/M metagenome (GOLD analysis project Ga0247609, IMG submission 193487) | Sheep rumen microbial communities from Palmerston North, Manawatu-Wanganui, New Zealand - 1728 DNA GHGlow gp2 | ecosystem: Host-associated > Mammals > Digestive system > Stomach > Rumen ...
GACGTGCGCGAGGTCATCGAGGGCCGTACCGACCTCAAGACCTATGGCCACCGTTTCTTCACCGAGGAGACCCCGCTGGCACCCCGCTCGCCCTATTCGGCCAGCAAGACCAGCGCCGACCTCATCACGATGGCCTACCACGAGACCTACGGCCTGCCCGTCAACATCACCCGTTGCAGCAATAACTACGGGCCCTATCACTTCCCCGAGAAACTCATCCCGTTGATCATCAAGAACATCCTTGAGGGCAAGAAGCTGCCCGTGTATGGCAAGGGCGAGAATGTCCGCGACTGGCTCTACGTCGAGGACCACTGCAAGGGCATCGACCTGGTGTTGCGCCAGGGCACCGTGGGCGAGGTGTATAACATCGGCGGCTTCAACGAGGAGAGCAACATCAACATCGTCAAGCAGGTTATCGCCATCATTGCACGCATCATGCGTGAGGAGCCCCGCTATCAGCAACTGCTCAAGTGTGACCTCGACGTCATCAACGACGACCTCATCGAGTTTGTCACCGACCGCCCCGGCCACGATATGCGCTATGCCATCGACCCCAGCAAGATTGCCCGTGAACTCGGTTGGTACCCCGAGACCCCCTTCACCGTCGGCATCGAGAAGACCATCCGCTGGAACCTTGACCACCAGCCCTGGGTGGCCAGTGTCACCAGCGGCGACTACCAGCGCTACTACGAGGAAATGTACGGCAACCGGTAAAACTCTTCAGAATGAAATATCGGGTGGTTTTTGAGTTCCAGAGCGAGGACTCGGCGATGAGCGACGTCTATAACTGCAAGGATGAGCAAGAGGCAAGAGACAAGTTTGCCGAACTTAAAGACAGCCTCGAGCATGCCGTCGATCCCGCTGGCTGTGAGGTGACCGATGAACCCGCCTTCTATTGCGTCATTAACCGTCAGGAGGGCATCTGCGGCTACGTCCGCCTGCTCACCGACTAGATTTCATGCTCGTTGTGAGAGCTGTTTAGAGCATAAAGGCTTAGCCCTTAGGGAGGTCCCCCTTGGGGCCTCGCGCCGTCAAGTCTTTCTGATTTGAAGACAAGAAGGACAAGAAAGACAAAATAATGTAATTAATTGTCCTTCTTGCCTTTCTTGTCTTCTCATCTCACTGATCACTAATCGGTGAGCGCGACTCGCATAAAGTGGCAGATGGGGGTGACTATTTGTCACCTATATATATAATGGCATGTTATTTGATGGTGGGGTGCTAGGATTAACAACTAAAAAACTACAATAAAATATTATGCCAAAAGGAACTATTGGGGTAACGACTAACAACATCTTCCCCGTTATCAAGAAATTTCTGTACAGTGATCATGAGATTTTCCTGCGCGAACTGGTGAGCAACGCTGTCGATGCCACGCAGAAACTGAAAACCCTGTCGGGCGCCGGCGAATTCAAGGGCTCGACCGAGGACCTGCGCGTGACCGTGAAGGTTGACAAGGAGGCCGGCACGCTCACCGTGAGCGACAGCGGCATCGGCATGACCGCCGAGGAAATCGACAAGTATATCAACCAGATCGCCTTCTCGGGTGCTGAGGAGTTCCTCGAGAAATACAAGGACACGGCCAACGCCATCATCGGCCACTTCGGCCTGGGCTTCTACTCGGCCTTCATGGTGGCCAAGAAGGTGGAAATCCGCACCCTGAGTTGGCAGGAGGGCGCCAAGGCCGTGCAGTGGACCTGCGACGGTTCGCCTGAGTTTGAAATGGAGGATTGTGACAAGGCCGAACGCGGCACCGACATCATCCTCACCATCGACGATGACGAGAAGGAGTTTCTCGAGACTGCCCGCATCGAGGGCCTGTTGAAGAAATATTGCCGCTTCCTGCCCGTGCCCATCATCTTCGGCAAGGAGCAGGAGTGGAAAGACGGCAAGTACCAGGACACCGACAAGGACAAGGTCATCAACGACGTGGAGCCCCTGTGGTCGCGCATGCCCGCCGACCTCAAGGACGAGGACTACCTCAAGTTCTACCACGCCATCGAGCCGATGCAGGATGACCCCTTGTTCTGGATCCACCTTAACGTGGACTATCCCTTCACGCTGACGGGTATCCTCTACTTTCCCAAGATCAAGAACAACCTGGACATCCGCAAGGACCGCATCCAACTCTACTGCAACCAGGTGTATGTCACCGATAGCGTCGAGGGCGTTGTCCCCGACTGGCTGATGCTGCTGCAGGGTGTCATCGACAGCCCCGACATTCCCTTGAACGTGTCGCGCAGTTACCTGCAGAGCGACCGCGCCGTGAAGAAGATTTCGACCTATATCACCAAGAAGGTCGCTGCCCGCCTCGAGGAGATTGCCAAGAATCAGCCCGACGAGTTCGAGAAGAAGTGGAACGACATCAAGATCTTCATCGAGTACGGCATGTTGAGTGACGAGAAGTTCTGCGAGTCGGGTCTCAAGTTTGCCCTGCTCGAGAACACCGATGGCAAGTACTTCAAGATCGAGGACTACCGCAAGCTCATCGAGGGCGAGCAGAAGGACAAAGACGGCAACCTCATCTGCCTGTATGCCACCGACAAGGAGGCACAGTATTCCTATATCAAGGCAGCCAAGGACAAGGGCTATGACGTGTTGTTGATGAACGGCGAACTGGATGTGCCCTTTGTGGGCATGCTGGAGCAGAAGCAGGAGAAGGAGAAGATGCGCTTTGTGCGTGTCGATAGCGACGTGCTCGACAACCTCATCCGCAAGCAGGACGAGCAGGGACCGCAGTTCAGCCTGGAGCAGCAGGAAATCGCTCAGACCTTGTTCAAGTCTCAGATTCCTCATGTCGAAAAGGCCGAATTCATGGTCAGCTTTGCTGCCATGTCGCCTGATGACAAACCCGTTGTCATCACCCAGGCCGAGTATATGCGCCGCATGAAGGACATGGCACGCTTCCAGCCCGGCATGAGTTTCTATGGCGAGATGCCCGACATGTATGGCATGGTGCTCAACACCAAGCACCCGCTTATCCAGAAGGTCGTCGAGCAGGCCGAGCAGGCCCTCGATGCTGAACTCAAGCCCGTCAACGAGGACATCACGGCCACGCAGAACGTGGTCAACGCCATTCGCGACCTGGACAAGGACAACAAGGGCGTGCCCGAGGACAAGAAGAAAGACCTCGAGGACAACGAGAAGCACCTGGACGAGTTGCGCAAGAAGAAAGAAAACCTGATCACGGCCTATGCTGCCGGCGAGAGCCGCGTGCACCAGCTCATCGATATAGCATTGCTGAGTAACGGCATGCTCAAGGGCGAGGGGCTTGACCGCTTCTTGAAGCGCTCGATAGGATTGCTCAAGTAAAGTATACGGATTTATCCTGATATAGAGAGACACAGAGAGGTATTGAATTGTTGATGCCTCTCTGTTTTTCCCCCTGCTGCCATTTTTTTGTGGACGTTGATGGTTGCTGTTCATGTGATTTGCATTATATTTGCAGGTGAAAGAGATTACAAGTGCAATTATTCCTTAAATCGATGTTGAAAATATGAAGAGACTTAGAGTTTTTATGCTGATGATTGCAGTTGGGCTGATGGCTGTTGCCCAGTTGCCGCAGTTTTCGTCCAGTAGCTTTGCCGACTGGGTCTATACCAATCCGGCCACCGAATTGAATCAGTCCAACATCTTGAACAACCGCATCTATCTTTACACGACAAGCACAGGTTTGCAGCTCACGTTGACCTCGCCAGAATTCACCTGTGTGCCTGGGCAGGGCATCGACATGCGGGTGACATGGATCACCGATCAGTGGCAGAGTTCGGGTTTTGTAGTGAGCAAGGTGGCCCTGACGGCTGCCCTGCTAAATGAGCAGGGAGTGGCCGTGGATTCGGTGACCTATATTCCCACGAGTGTGAGCCGCACCAACACTGTTGACCTGTCGATAGTCGTCCCTATCGGGCTTCATGCCGCAAAACTGCGTTTCGCGTCATGGAAGGCCGATGTGAACAGCAACGGAGCGGTTCGCCAGATCAAAATCACCTCGACGTTGAGGGCAGATGTGAACCTTGACGGTGAAGTTAATGTGGCCGATATCAACGCCATTGTTGGCGTCATCCTGGGGAAACCCTCAGAGCCAGAATTGATACAGCGAGCCGATGTTAACGATAACGGGGAGGTCAATATAGCCGACATCAACCGTGTACTGGATTACATCCTGGGCTGATGACTTACTATATATTAATGTAATGTAGCGCACATTTTATAAAATTCTAACCGGGGAAGAGGATAAAGTGTAATAAAATATGTGATAATTTGCAAGATTCATTTTTTGTGACTACTTTTGCTTGTTATATTGCCATTCGAGTCGATAGATGGGTCGTTTTTTGAGCGAATTGTCCTATTTGTCGCCGAAAAGTGCCTATTTAGTGTATTTTTCATTCTTAATGAATGTTAAATTTTGGCTGTATTAGAAAATTGTATTACTTTTGCCAAAAATATTGTCTAATAATAGTGTTTAATAAATTTATTAAAAAATGAAAAAGATTATCTTGACTTTAGCCCTTTTGATGGGTGTGTTTGCTGCTCAGGCTCAGTCACTGGAGCAGAACAAGTTCTTTGACAACTGGTCAGTAACCTTGAAGGGTGGTGCTATCATGCCCTTCCAGGGTTATGCTTTCTGGCCCAGCGCTCGTGGCATCTTCGGTATGGAGATCCGCAAGCAGCTCACTCCGGTCTTCGGTCTGGGCGTAGAGGGTGAGGCTACCATCAACACCACCAGCTGGTGCAAGGAGCCTAACTATTGGGGACCCAAGAGCCCGAACATCATCGACCACACTCTGGCTGGTATGTTTGGTACCGTAAACCTGGGTAACCTCTTTGCTGGTTATGCTGGCAAGCCCCGCTTCTTCGAGCTCGAGGGCGTATTTGGTGCAGGTTGGTTGCACGCTTTCCACCGCACTGAGTCGGCTGCCGTTTATGGCAATGACTACAACAGCTGGTACACCAAGGCTGGTGCTAACCTGAACTTCAACTTCGGTGAGAACCGTGCTTTCACCTTCAGCCTGAAGCCCAGCGTTGTTTGGGACATGAATGGTGACATCATGATTCCTTATCGCCACAACACCAACGCCCGCGCTGCTTGGCAGGGTGAGCCCCGCAACGGCAAGAGCCAGATGAACGCTAACCACGCTGCTGTAGAGCTTGAGGCTGGTATCACCTACCACTTCAAGGGTAGCAACGGCGAGCGTTACATGACCTTCTGCCCCTACAAGTACAGCCAGGACGACATCGATGCTCTGAATGGTCAGATCAACGGTCTGCGCAACCAGCTTAACGGCCTGCAGGGTGACCTCGACGCCGCTAACGCTCGCAACGCTCAGCTCCAGCGCGACCTGGATGCTGCCCGCAAGGCTCAGCCCAAGACCAACACCGAGGTTATCGACAAGAGCGCTAAGTACATGAACGTTCTCGTTCACTTCAAGGTTAACAAGACCAACATCACCGCTGACCAGCAGCCCAATGTTGAGCGCGTTGCCATGTACCTGAAGAACAACCCCACCGCCACTGTTGACATCAAGGGTTATGCTTCTCCCGAAGGTCCCCACGACAACAACGTACGTCTGGCCAATGGCCGCGCCGAGGCTGTGAAGAACATGCTCATCAACAAGTACAAGATTGATGCTAGCCGCATCAACGCTCAGGGCTGTGGTGAGACCGACATGTTCCAGGAGCTCAGCTGGAACCGCGTATCGATCTGCGAACTCATCGTTAAGAAGTAATTCTGACGACCCGATCGAACTAACGGTTTAGTTAAAAATCACCCCGTTGACATTGTGTCAGCGGGGTTGATTTTTTTTTCACCCAGTATGGGGATTGTGTGGCTACTTGAGTTGTCTCATGTGCTCCTTGTCAAGTTGATTGGCATAGCGCTCCTTGATGATTCGGCCCACAGCGTCGCCGCGGTTGATGCGCTCCACAGTGATGCGCTGCAATGAGTCGTAGAGCAGGCTGTCCTGGCGCACCATGCGACCTTCGTCATCGGGCTTGAGCGATGAGTCGGCAGACATGTCAAGGTATTCCTGCCAGGTAGCCAACCGGGCATTTGTGATGCCGTTGCGTTGATTTACATATCGCTGGTACTCGAGGTTGAGAGGACTGCCGCTGATGTTCCAAGAGCCGGGCTTGATGGTGATGGAGATGTCTGCGGCCTCGAGCACAAAGAGAAACGGCTTGGTCGAGTCGTTATCCCAACGGATAAGGGCGACCTTTGGGCCGTCGGTCTGTCCGGTAAAGGTGAAAACGCCATCACTGGCAAGTGCAGTGCCGTTGACCCTTAACTTGTTGTAATCATCTTCCAGCACGAGCAGGGTGGCACTGTCGCGTTGCAGCTTGCTGTCGAGCGTGCAGGTCACACGGTAATCCATCAGGTGCCGGTTACTGTTGTCGCATCCCGTGAGTGCTAATCCCAGCAGGAGGCTTATTGCGATAAATGTTTTCTTCATAACGTCGGCAAAGATAATATATCTTTGCCAAATGCGGGAATGCTGATGTCTGATTGGTTGAACAATGAATTTTGGCATCTGGTTAGGTTTTTCCAGAATAAAGCAATAATTTTGCACACACAATATGAACCGATATTAAACCCGATATGATGAAATTGAAAAGACAACATGGCATGGCAATGGTGATGGCTGTGCTGCTCGCATTGCCCATGATGGGCCAGAAACAGTTCACACTCGAGGACCTCAACTTCGGCGGAAAGAATTACCGCAACATGATTCCACAGAATCGCTCACTCACCTGGTGGGGAGACCAGCTGGTAAGACTCTCGAATGATACCTGCTGGACCATTAACCCCGTCAACGGCAAGGAGAAGGTGCTGTTTACCCGTGAGCGCCTCAACAAGAAAGCGGCCCTGACGAGTGAATCCGATAAAATCGTGGGCCTCTCGTGGGCCAAGTTCCCCCATGCCGGCAAGCCCATAGCCCTGGTGAGTAATATGGCCGAGCAGATGCTCATCAATTTCAAGACCGGCAAGGTAGAATGGCGGCAAACTGTTCCTGACGGCATAATGGCTGCCGAAAGGAATGAGCAAAGCAATGCCACGGCCTATGTCAAGGATGATAACCTCTATGTCATTGATGGCACGGGCAACACCCGTCAGGTGACCAGTGATGGCTCGCGCGACATGGTCTATGGCCAGAGCGTGCACCGCAACGAGTTCGGCATTGAGGGCGGCCTGTTCTGGAACCCCCAGGGTACGCGCCTGGCATTTTACCGAATGGACCAGAGCATGGTGACCGATTATCCCTTGATTACTGTTCCCGAAATTGACGATAGCACGCAAGTGATTGCCACGCCCGCCCCCGAGAAGTATCCCATGGCGGGTCAGACATCCCATCTGGTGTGGGTGGGCGTTCTCGACGTGGCAACGGGCGACACCGTCTATCTCAAGGCTGGCGACCCCACCGACCGCTACTTCTCCAACATCTCTTGGAACCCTGACGGCAACATCGTCTATATGATGGAAGGCAACCGCGACCAGAACGAGGTGGACCTGGTGGCCTATGATGCCATTACGGGCAACCGCATCAGCAATCTCTATCACGAGGAGCATCCCAAGTATGTCGAGCCGCAGCATCCCATCACCTTCCTGCCCTGGGACAAGGATAAGTTTCTTCTCTGGAGCGAGCGTGACGGTTACAACCACCTCTACCTCTATGATACAGCCGGCAAGCTGGTGAAACAGCTCACACGCGGCAACTGGGTCGTCATGGACCTGCTGGGCTTTGACACCGAGCGCCAGACTGTCATCATCAGCGCCAATGCCGACAGCCCCATCCAGCAGAACCTGTACCGTGTGGACGTTGCTACAGGTGCGATGACCCGCATTGACGAGGGCGGCAAGGGATGGCATAGCGGCAGATTGAGCCACAGCGGCCGTTACCTTATCGACTCCTATCAGGAGCCCGATGTGCCACGCAACATCGCCATCGTGGACACCCGCAACAATAGCCAGATGCGCTACTTTACCGCACCCGACCCCTGGCAGGGCTATGGTGTGCCCGAGTACCGTTGCGGCAGCATCAAGGCCGCTGACGACAGCACCGACCTCTATTACCGCATGGTCATGCCGGTTGACTTCGATCCCGCCAAGAAATATCCCACCGTGGTCTATGTCTACGGCGGTCCGCATGCCCACAATGTGGACGCCCGTTGGCATTGGTCCAGCCGCAGTTGGGAGACCTATATGGCACAGCGTGGCTACCTGCTGTTCATCCTTGACAACCGTGGCAGCGAAAACCGCGGGCGCGATTTCGAGCAGGCCACTTTCCGCCAGTTGGGTCAGGTCGAGATGCAGGATCAGATGCGTGGCGTGGACTTTCTTCGCACCCTCAACTATGTGGATACAGCGCGCTTGGGCGTACATGGATGGAGTTTTGGCGGCTTTATGACCATCAGCCTGATGACCAACTATCCTGACGTCTTCAAGGTGGGTGTCGCCGGCGGTCCCGTGATCGATTGGAAGTGGTATGAGGTGATGTACGGAGAGCGCTACATGGACACCCCGCAGGCCAACCCCGACGGCTATGCCCAGACCAGCCTGATCCACAAGGCCAAGGACCTGAAGGGACGCTTGCAGATCATCATCGGCCTCAATGACCCCACCGTGGTTCCACAGCACGCCTACAGCTTCTTGAAAGCCTGTATCGCAGCCGGCACACAGCCCGACTTCTACGTCTATCCAGGCCAGGGCCACAACATGATGGGGCACCAGAGCGTCCACCTGCACGAGCGCATTACCCGCTACTTTGACGACTACTTGAAATAACCCAATTGATGGGGTTTATATCATCAAAGCCAGAGCCAGATTGAGAGTAAATTTGGCTCTGGCTATGCTTATGGATAGGTGAAAATCTGGGAATTTGGATGAAATGGTTCAAAAAAAATGGCATGGGTTGCTTGTTTGGCACGATAATTGTAGTATCTTTGCACGCCGTTTACAACAGGCACACTATCGGGGCTGACTGGCTTTGACAGCGTGTAGAAGTGGTAAGCAAGCATGCAGAGCGATAATGGCATGGCTCTTAAATCTCAGTCATTGACACAATTAAATGGCGAAAACAACTACGCTCTCGCTGCCTAACCGAAGCACAGTAAGTTCGGCTTTATCGCTGCCCAAGGGGCAGTGACGAGACATCACCCAACTGCCCTCGCGCCGAGGCGGGTTGATCCGGTGGTGCAGCAATATCGGCGATAGGACGCGACAAGCCTCGGGCCGCATCCGAGATTTAGAGGATAAGTCACCGGTTGGTCGTCCCGGACCTGCCGATGGTCGAAAACCAAGCCGGGACTAAGCATGTAGAAACCTTATTAGTTCCACGTTTGGACGAGGGTTCAAACCCCTCCAGCTCCACAAAATTAAAAATAAGTCGCTGATTTTCAGCGACTTATAATTTTTAATAAAAGATGTACCCCCATTTGTATCCCCTCCCCTTTAGTGACATTGACAACTCAACGACATGTGTAAAATCTGTCACGTGCCAAGTCACTTTGTCAGTCCGAATGCGCTATATAACCTACCAAAATAGTCACTGTGTTGCACCCTCACTGACATTACATAACAAAAATTGACAGCCGAAATACTTGGCATGGATGTTGCTAGTCATAGGATTGTATGAAACAGGAATTTACTGTTTATAAGAATGAAGAAAGTATGATTTATCCGCCGCAACACTCACCCTTTAACACCGCCGAATTGCCTATGTAGAGAAAAAGATTGCTAAGAAACGATAATCCAACTATAAATAGCAAGGAATGATCACCGATCACATCGTTTCTTCGTGGTTGAAATCACACAGGACGTTAGTAGTTCTGTCCTTAAATCATTAATGATCGATCCGGAGATAGCCAAGAATGGTGAATTACACCGTGTCATAATAAAAGAAACAGGCATGATAATTCAGATTCAGGTTATTGCAAATACTCCGAAGAAAATGTTGAATCAAGATGTCATTAAGCAAATTATTGGATACGAAAGCACTGGAACTGTCGCTATAATGGACGCATTAGATGTTGGCAGGACTTCTGCAAAGATAACATACTATCGATTTGTATTCAATATCTTATCTGACCTCAATTATCATTTCGTTGACAAAAGAGGCCGAATCCGCAAGATAACGCTTAACCACTATTGTGATGCTGTTAATGCAGATGGTACTAACCGTATCCGCCGTGGTTCAATAGATGAATCTTCTGTTAAAGGAAAGAAGCCAAATGATGGCGAGAAAAGACGCAAGCGTTACACGACAGATGATAGACATTACCGGCTCGGTCATTTCGATAACAACTATCGTAATGATGACAGCGCGAGTTTAAAAACATACATAGTACCGTTACAACCCATTTACAATGACATAAAGAGATTGTTTATATAGATTATGAGTATTAGATAGGCCGGCATTAGTCCGGCTTTTTTTATGCCCATACCAAATGCTGGTGAATACCGCCATCACGGCACAAGTGAAGACCATGAACATGCTTTTCTCCCTATGACCCGTTCAGCCCCCATCCATATCATAGCAAACATGCATTTCTAATAGTACGCGCGCATAGTCAACTACAATCAGAAAAAGCGGTCAAGTTTTGTT
>Ga0247609_10007227_pt1 | contig 10597 bp, 14 predicted proteins | sample 172DNAGHGlowgp2_FD_193487 | JGI IMG/M metagenome (GOLD analysis project Ga0247609, IMG submission 193487) | Sheep rumen microbial communities from Palmerston North, Manawatu-Wanganui, New Zealand - 1728 DNA GHGlow gp2 | ecosystem: Host-associated > Mammals > Digestive system > Stomach > Rumen ...
AAAGTCTGTACACACACGGCAATTTTTCACCATCCTTTTTTAGGTTTTTGCAATCTCCACTTTACAATTTACGGTTATTTTAGCACGACAAGCGTCGTAACGGTCGTTTTACAAAAATAACCATGAAATTATTTGCACTTATCCGATAAATTACCGACCTTTGCCAATGTAAATTATTAATTTAACAAATTATTATTATGGCAAAGGCAATATTATTAGTCAGAGTTTCCACTACAAAACAGGAAATAGAAGCACAGAAAAACGAGTTAATACAACTCGCAAACAATGACGGCTACAAGAACAATAACCTCATCATCATTGAGGGTGTAGGTGCTTCCGCAATTAAACTAAATGATATTTATCTTCAAGAAATGGAAGAACTGTATAACACCATTTCAACTGAAAATATTTCTGCCGTTTATGCTTGGGAAATTTCCCGTATCGGTCGTAACGAGGAAATTCTCATGAAGTTCAAAAATTTTCTTATTGAAAGAAAAGTCCAATTAGTTATAAAAAATCCGTCACTCAGACTGTTGAACAATGACGGAACTGTTAACACAGGTGTTGAACTTGCATTCTCGTTATTCGCTACGATGTCAAAACAAGAGATGGAAATAAAAAAAGAACGTTTTAAAAGGTCTAAGGAACGCAACAAATTAGAGGGAAAATTTAATGGCGGTATTGTTAAATTTGGCTATGCGTTGGACAGTACAAACCATATGATTCCGCATCCTGTTAATGCTGATATAGTAAGAAACTGTTTTGACCTTTATGTCAATCAAGGGAAGACCTTGAAATACATACACAACTATCTTGCAAGTCAGGGTGTCGCAAAGGAAATATACAAGTATAACCAAAGCGGTTGGAAAGCAAGAAAGATAATAAAGGACATCTGTTATACAGGTGTAAACTATCCTGCACTTATAAGTAAGGAAATCTATGAAAAAGCACAGATACAAATAAATCAAAATATTGATAACAGGGAAACAAAAAACGTGCTTTACTGTAAAGGACTTATAAAGGAAAAGACCACCAATAAGACGTTAGTAGCGGCTATGGGCGTTATTTCGTACAAGTTACAAATACCAAATATTCAGATGTATCTTAACATTAATGCACTTGACAGTGTAGCGTGGTATTATGCACAGATATTGCACGGTGTATATACCTCAAAGGACACTGAGAAGACCAAGAGAGAATATGAAGAAAAGATACAGGAAAACAACACAATAATACAGGACTTACAACACAAGACAGACACCATCCAAAAGGCAATAAAACGTGCTATACGCTTGAATATAGAGCAACCTGAGCACTTCACAAGTGATGACTTGAATGACCTCATAAAGGAAAAGGAAACTGAAATAGCACATTACAAAAGACAGATTACTGACATTGAAATAGACAATGTTAGGATGAACAACTTCATCACGGGAACTGAAAAGGACATCCTTGTATTTGGCCCTAACCCAAGTGATGAGAAGAAGAGGGAAATTATTAATACCGTTATTGAAAAAATACAAGTAGAACAACTTGCAAGAGCGGAATACAAGTTGATTGTATTCAACAAAGTCGGTATGTCAGACACATCATATTTCTCTTACAAGACAAGCGGACATGACGTTAAGGTCTATCATGTAATGCACAACGGTGCTAAGATAGAAATCACTATAACAATAAGGTATAAGAGAAAAAGGTACGAGAAAAAGCAATAAAAAAAGCAACCCCTACTATCTTCACAGACGGTAGGGGTTTTTAAAAAAATTGATAATAAATTTAAAAATGGCTAGTTTAAAAACAATCAATCATTCAGAAAAGAATTAAAAATATAGAATATGAAACAAATAGTGTTTATATATAAATAGTATGTTTTTACTAAAAAATCAAAATTTATTCTTTTTTTTCATTTTTTTTGTCTTTTTGTTGTGTTTGGTGTATTTCGTTGTGGCATTTTGCACATAATGCCATCAAATTATTCCAATCCAATAATAAGGCTAATTTTTGCTCAGGTGCCAATCCTTCTTGGAATGGCGATATCTTATGATGCGTATGTTCCGAGGGTGTTGTGCGACCCTCTTCCAAGCATTTTGCGCACAACGGATTTTGCATTAAAAAAAGTTTGCTTAAATTGCGCCACTCCTTCATTTGGTAGAGTTTCTGACGTTCTTTTCTTTTGTCACTCACTTTTGGTTTTGGTTTGTATATGTATCTCGCCATGATATACTGATTGGTTTAACGGGAGAAACATCGTTGGTTGATTCTGTTTCTCTCTAAAATTTGTGAATTCCTTCTTGTTAATGTTCCAATTCCTTATTCTTATCTTATTGAAATCCAACTTATTTAAGTTGAAGATATAATATTCCGTATCGTTTAACAGGTATATGATTAATGGTGTCACATTGTTGGGTGTATCGTCCTGTATGTCGCAGTATTTTGTCACCTTTAACGGTAATGTATGGTATTTGTTCATATCCTGTTGCCTTTCCTTTATTTCCAAGTTGTAACGCCATGTGTCGTTTATATACATTTTGGTGTCAACGGGTGAATATGGTTTGTTGCGTTTTAATGTCGCAGTTTTATTATATTTTTCAAATATATTTTTCATAATTATTGATGCTGTAATAAAGTCCTGTTCTTCCTGTTTCTCAATTGTAGCAGTCATTTCCCTTACTCATTTTATCGCTTATTTTCATGAGTTTAGGAAAAAGAACCAACTTATTATGGACTTTGTTGTTGTAAAGTCCTTGCTTTCCTGTGCCTGCATTGCGGGCACATTCATTGTTGAGTTGAGTTGCATTTGCCATATTTTTTTACTTATTTATTGTTGAGGATGGAATCCTCTATCTGTTTCATTTTTTCATACATTACAATTGCGTTGTATTGCGTTGTTGTGTCAATCTGCTGTCTTATATCATTCCAACGCTGAAAACGCTCTGTGCGCTCTCTCAGACCCCTTATTTGGCATCCTGTGTAAATGAATGTTGCTGAGATGCAGATAAAACATACTGTAATGATGATTTTTGATATTACACTGAAAAGGTCATTCTTCATATTACTTAAATTTTATAAAGATTATTTCTGAATTGTTCAATCTTGAAGCAAGGACAAGCCTTATTTGCAAACTGATAGTGTCCAAAAACATGGCTGAGTGGGATGTCGTATTGTTCCATCAAATCTCTGACAAGTTTGTTCAATGCCTTTATTTGTTTTTCATTTCTTGTGTCCTTTGGTTTTCCTTTACTGTCAAGTCCTCCAACGTAACATATTCCAATGCTGTCAGCGTTATGTCCTGTGCAATGTGCGCCACTGATATTTATGTCTCTTCCGTTATGTACTGAACCATCAAGTTCTATGACAAAATGATATCCAATATCTTTCCATCCTCTGTTTTTTATATGGAATTTCCTGATTGCTTCAGTTTTCACATCTTTTCCCTCTTGTGTTGCAGAGCAATGAAGGATTATCTTGGTTATTTTGCGTTTTGTTGGTAAAATACTCCCAAATAGTTTGATATAAGTCTTTTTTCCAACAATGCCATCACAAAGTAATCCGTTTTCTGTTTGAAAGTCCCTCACCGCCTCTTCTGTGAGGTCTCCAAATATACCATCAGGGTATAAATGGAGTTTCTGTTGTATTTTCTTCACATCCTCACCTCTGTCACCTTTTTTAATTAGTATTTCCATTTTTATTTATATTTTTTATCTCTTTTATATATATATAAATATGTGTATATTTTGAAAAGTTCACCGGTTATATAAAAATATTTGATATTTCCAAATATTTTAAAGAATTTTAACATTTTATTTGGGAATATAAATAAAAAAGACTATATTTGTATTAGTTGTTGAGTTGTTTAAGTTGGTGTGCATCAGGAACTTTTTTTTCCAAAATGCACACTTTTTTTTTGGTTTTCTCATTTCTGTGCTCTATCTTTACACATACCTAATACTTATAAATATGAAAAGAAAACTTTTAAACATTGAAAAGCCTGTTGTAGAGTGGCTGAAAGCAAGTAAGGTATTTACTATTGAAGAGATGATGGAACACTTCAATTATAGTAAAAAGGAAGCATTACACAAGTTGTGCGTACTTCATATTAAGGAGCAAATTAACTTTATGTATAATGACGGTAAATTCTTTATGTGTTAAACGCACTTATAAACAATTTTTTTAAAAATTATGATAAAGTTTGAAAAACTTTTAAAGGGAACACTATATTTATATATAGATAAGGTATAAGGTTGAAATAATTATTGGTTAAGGGGTTTTTTTTCTGTGCTTTACACCCCTTAACCGCCAACCTAAAAAAAGCGCAGAGAAAATAAATTTTAAAGCACAGAAACAATGGAATGTAATTATTATCAAGTACCTAAGATTTTAGGTCATTTAACACCTTCAGAAACGGTTGTGTTCATTATAATGTATGACCAATGGAGATTGATGAAGAATGAAGACGGTTGGTATTACAGAAGCCAAACATCTTTATCAGAGGACTGCGGACTATCACCTAAAACAGTTCAACGTTGCGTAAAATCATTAGTTGAGAAGAACATACTTCAGATAAAAAGGCATAATGACGGTAAGGTGAACGCTGAATATGACAAGGCAAATGATTATAGATTCATAATGGAGGAAATCATACAACTCTCCAAGAAGGGTACGTCAGACAACACCTTTGAAAGTGAGTGTGAAAGCCAAGATACAGAGAAGGGTACGTCAGACAACACCTTTAAAGATAAGAAGGTGGTCAAATTGACCACCTTTAACCCTATCTGTGAAAGCCAAGATACAGAGAAGGTGGTCAAAATTACTACCTTTAATGATGAAAATAGTAAAGAAGGTGGTCAAAATGACCATAAGAAGGTGGACAAATTTACCATAGAAGGTGGTCAAAATGACCTACCATATAATAATAAAAAAAATAAAAAAGAAAATAATAACAATACAAGTGCTACAGTATATAGTGCACTTGAGAATAAAAATTTAAATGAGTTAGAAACTATGGAAAATGTGTATTTAGAAATTGACGGACTTATAGATGAAATAGGTAATTATATGAATAACCTCAACGGAGGTGCAGGTGATATATATTGGGGTTGCATTGTAAAGGACTTCAACAGACTTAAAGAGTTATTACCTCAGGACAAATATGCAGAAGTGCGTCATATCTTCAAGGAACAACTGAAAGTAGATAACATCGACATTTCAAAGTTTACATCTAACGGAAAATAATAACCTCAAAACCTCAACTGATATGAAACAGGTAATAATGACATTAGCACTTATGTGCAGCGCATTAGTAAGCGCACAGGAAACGTATGACTACTATGACGTTCCATTTGAAGAGAGTATAGACAGTGTACTTAACTACGTCAGACATTTAGGCTATACGGTGGACGAGAAAACACAGACAGTACGTAATGAAAGTGAATATTTTCCTGAGTTTAACTGCAACGATACGTATATCAGTGCATTTCATACTGACGGCCGTTCAAGCATGAAAATAAAAATAACTCAGCGTTACACGGATAAAGAACCACGATTAATGTACGTTGTGTTTGTGTGGGATAAAAAAAGGTATATGCCTGTCAGTTTACGGCAGAAACCAAAAGAAAAGACAATCAATTACTGTGTCATCGGTCATGTGCTCTATCATAAAATAAGATGGAGAAACACGTTTGCGGTTGGACACGCAAACCCTTATTCACCTTCACGTGGCGGTGGTGGTGGAAGACGATACCACGTAACTGTCAATGGTAGAAGTTTTAGCGGTACAGTTTACAGGTAATTATAAAAAGCACCTCAACGAAAAAGCACCTCAAGTAGAGGTGTTTTTTTTATAATTTGAAAAACTTTTACATTTAGCACTATATTTATATATATAAACGCACTAATAACAATAAAAAACTATGGAATGGAAACCTATCAAAGATTATGAAAATTATTTTGTGTCACCTGACGGTAAGGTGAAGAACAGTCTTGGTAAAATAATGAAACCTCATCCTAACACGGTAAGCGGTTTGCTTCAAATTATGCTATGGAAAGAGGGGAGGCCAAAACTATTCTACGTTCATCGCTTAGTGGCTATGGCATTTGTGCATAATGACACAGGCAAGAACAACGTCTATCACATCAATGGTGACAAACAAGACAATAACGCATCTAACCTCACGTGGAGAAATGGAAGGGAAATACGGTAAATACACAAAACAGACACAGGACTTCATTACGGAAGTTGAGAAATTTTTAATTAAGAAATACGGTGACATACAACCTCATTGGGAGGGTCAGATAGAACTGTTGGCTACAAATTACGACATCTTTATACAGGCAAAGGAAAAGGTAAATGAAGAGGGGTTATTAGTTGAAAATCGTTTTGGCGGATTTGAACGTCATCCGTTGTTAAGCGTTATTCGTGACGCACACATACAGATAAACAAGGCGATACATGAGTTTGGTTTGTCACCTTCAGCATTGAGTAAAATAAAGGAATCTTCAACCGAGGAGGAGGAAGACGTTATAAAGGAACTTATTAATGGGTAAACAGTCACCATACACAAAATATGCGGAAGACGTTATAAGCGGCAGAGTTGTAGCGTGTAAGTACGTGCAACTCGCCTGTAAACGTTTTTTGAATATGGTAAATGATAACAAATACAACTTCTACCCCAAACGTGCTGACAGGGTTATTTCATTTATAGGAAGACTTAAGCACTTTACAGGCGGTCATAATCAGAAACCGTTTATTTTGCAGGATTGGCAGAAATTTATTATTTACAACCTTTATGGTTTTTACAAAAAGGACGGAACACGGCTGTTTCGTAATGCTTACATTGAAATAGCGAGAAAAAACGGAAAAACGGCATTGGTTGCTGCGCTATGTCTTTATCATCTGATTGCTGACAAGGAAAATAACGCACAGGTCATACTATCAGCAACGAGTGCCAAACAGGCAAAGATATGTTTTGAAATGTGTTCAAAATTTCTGCGTCCGTTAGACCCAAAAAGCAAGTATTTCAAGAGATATCGGGACAGCATTAAATTTGACGCAACTGACAGTGTGTTACATATCGTTGCGGCAGACGCAAAAAGATTGGACGGTTATAACGCTTCTATGTTTGTCTGTGACGAGTTACATGAGTTTCCCGATGGTAGTGTCTATAACGTACTGAAATCGTCACAGGGAATGCGAGAGCAGCCTTTAGCGGTGTGTATTACAACGGCAGGATTCAATTTAAGTAGTTTTTGCTATGGAATGCGCAGCACTATTATAGAACTTCTTCACGGTAAGATAGAAGATGACAGCCAATTTGGAATAATATTTACATTGGACGATGATGATAATTATGAAGATGAAAATGTATGGATTAAATCCTCGCCAAATTTGGGTGTTACGGTCAAAAAGGAAGCGATAAGGGAACAGGCACTACAGGCAAAGAATAACCCAACATTACTTACATCGTATTTGACAAAGTTGCAGAATGTGTGGTTACACTCTTCAGAAGAATGGATTGCGCAGGATTACATTTTAAAGGCACAAAAACAGTTCAAATATAAAGATTTTGAAGAACCTTTTGCCTATTTAGGCGTTGACTTGGGAGCAACGAGTGACTTGACGGCTGTAAGTGTGATGATACCCCAAAACGACACATATTATTTCAGGAATTATTATTTCCTTCCTGACGAGTGTCTGAAATTGCACCCCAATAAAGAGTTATACAGGTCGTGGGTCTTAAAAAACAATCTGATTGTGACAGAGGGTAATGTCTGCGATTACGATGTAGTACTTAACACTATTCTGAAACTCAACGATGAAATACAGATTGTAAATATTGCCTACGATAGTTGGAATGCTACGAGTTGGGCGGCAGACGCAACAGAACAAGGTCTGCAATTATTGCCGTTTTCGCAGTCAATAGCGTCTTTAAACAGACCAACGAAGGAGTTGGCGAGACTTATATTGTCAGGAAAAGTGGTTTTATTTGATAACCCAATAGACAGGTTTTGTTTTCAAAACGTAGTAATAAAACGTGACTACAACGACAATGAAAGACCAACCAAAATGAGTTATAACGAGAAAATTGACGGTGTGATGGCGATGATAAACGCATTGGGGGGGTATTTGACAACAAATCACTTCAATAATGACATTTTTGCTTTTAATTTTGAAAATAATTGAGATTATCATAATATTTATAATAAAACGACTATATACTTAAAAAAGTAAATGGGATTTTTTGGTTTCAAGAAAAGACAGGAAAAAGAAAAAAGGGAACTTACGACAGTTTCGTACGGTGAAGCGTTGACTTTTGGTACGGTTTACAATCGTTATACAGCAATGAACATTTCTGCTGTATTCGCTGCCGTTAACCTTATCTCAAACACATTGGCGATGCTTCCTGTAAAAGTGTTGGTAACTGACACTGATGGAAAAAACGAGTTGGAAAACCATCCGTTAAATTTGGTATTTGGCAATTGCGACAATGACAATTTGTTGTCACGTTTTACATTAATCAAACTCATTGTTCAATCAGTCATTTTAAAAGGGAATGCGTTCTGTTACATTTACCGTGCGCAAGACGGAACGGTTTTGGGTTTAAGATTTTTGGAAGCGTCAGACGTTGTAATTTACTATAACAAGCAAAAGGACTTGTTATATTATGACTGTCCAATTGTTTCAAAAAAACATATTGAACCAATTAATATGCTCCATTTCATACTCCACACTTATGACGGAATTAACGGTTTAAGTGTGTTATCTTTTGCAAATAGAACGCTAAACATTACAAATGCATCAGAGAACAGCGCAAAGTATTTTTTTGAAAACGGGATGAACGTCAATGGACTTTTAAAGGTGAACACACCGATAAATCAGAAACAAAAGGATGAAATCAGACAAAGTTGGAATCAAGCATATAGCGGTAGCGGTGGCGGTTTGGCAATCATTAATGCAAATATGGAATACCAACAGTTGCAATTAAGTCCTGAGGACAGCCAATTATTGGCATCAAGACAGTTCAACGTTGCAGACATTGCAAGATTCTTCAACATTAACCCTCTTCTGTTGGGTGGTGAAAGCAGTGCAACTTATTCCTCTTTGGAAATGCTTCAGAATGCTTTCCTTGTCCATACCCTACAGCCTTATATCAGTATGATAGAATGTGAGTTAAACAGAAAATTACTCAAACCATCAGAAAGCAATTTGAACATCATACTTGAGACCAATGACCTTATGAGGATAGACAAACAAAGTCAGGCCAACTACTACGGTTCAATGGTTAAAAACGGCATATTAACTTTGAATGAAGTAAGAAAAGAATTAGGCTACAACAGTATAGGTGAGAGCGGTGATAAAAATTTCATACCATTCACAGACATTTCACAGAACACTATAAATAAGGACACAAATAACACAGAAGATGAAAGCAGTATTAGAGAAGATTAAGGACATCAAAAATTTTGAGGGTCTTTACCAAATAACTGACCACGGCAATGTAATCAGTCTAAATTACAGAGGAAATGGGAAAGCAAAGTATTTAAAACCATCTAAATGTGGTAGTGGTTATCCTTACGTAGTTTTATATAAAAATCATAAACCAAAAAATTGCCATATTCATAAACTTGTGGCTGAAGCATTTTTGCCAAACCCCAACAACTTATATGAGATTAACCATAAGGATGAAATTAAAACCAACAACTATGTCGGTAATCTTGAATGGTGTACACATGAGTATAATTATCATTACGGAACACGTATTGAAAGAGTGGCACAATCACTCTCTATTCCTATTTTACAGTACACAATTGACGGAAAATTGGTGAAAGAGTGGAAAAGTATAAATGAAGCAGGAAGGAATGGCTTTATTTGTACAAATATAGTAAAGTGTTGTAAGGGGAAATATGGACATAAAACCCACAAAGGTTATATTTGGAAATATAAAGAAGAAAACACCAATGAGAAAGAATGACAAGAATTTACCCAAACTCAGATATAAAGTTTGATATTAACACCATCAAGAATATTGGTGATTATTTTGTTATCAAATTCTACACGGTTAATCCAAGTTTCTGTGTAAGCAAGACTGACCAAGACCTGTTTGAAGAAAAATACATCAAACTCAATTGGTCTGAGTTAGAACCATTAGGGCAGGGAGTGTTGCAATATATAGTTAACAAGTCAAGACAAGATGAAGATTTTGATGACCAAACGTTTGACACTTCATTTTCAAGGACAACTGATTATTTCATCTGTTCTGACATTGAAGGGAGAAATCAAGGAATGATTGACCTAATTGAAAGGGATGTGACATCAATTGACATTCCAAGCGGAACAACAACAATTGGCCTTTATGCTTTATCCTTTTGCGGAGACCTTACAAGAGTAACAATTCCAAATTCTGTGACGGAAATAGGAGATAGTGCATTCAGAAGTTGTACAAAACTTGGAAACATAACAATACCAAACAGTGTCACTTCAATTGGTAATAATGCTTTCTATGGTTGTACAAAACTTACAAACATAACAATACCAAACAGTGTTACTTCAATTGGTTATTCTGCTTTTCATAATTGCATCAGGCTTGCAAGTGTAACAGTT
>Ga0247609_10007229_pt1 | contig 10596 bp, 7 predicted proteins | sample 172DNAGHGlowgp2_FD_193487 | JGI IMG/M metagenome (GOLD analysis project Ga0247609, IMG submission 193487) | Sheep rumen microbial communities from Palmerston North, Manawatu-Wanganui, New Zealand - 1728 DNA GHGlow gp2 | ecosystem: Host-associated > Mammals > Digestive system > Stomach > Rumen ...
CATAACGGTTATAATATCCCTATATCAAAAATGGAGAAAACGGTTTTTATGAAGATAAAACGAATACTGCCGGTACTGGCCGCTATGATGCTTATGCTGAGCGCCTGCACAAAAGATAAGCCCGCAGGCAGCAAAGAAGCGGAGGGCACGCCCACACAGATAATCCCTACCGCCACGCCCACTCCCACTCCCGAAGTACTCTCGCCGGAAGATCTGGCGGCCATCGAAAAGGATAAGGAGTTTGGCGAAAAAATACAGACCGTGATGTACATGGTACCCCATGGTCAGGTTGACGGTCTTTTCGTCCACGAGGACGGTGAATGTATCGATTATATGCGCAGCATCGTAGGGCAGCGTATAGAGCTCACGGCAGAGTCGGCAGATACCAATCTCTTTTACAGGTATATCGCATATACCCTTGGGGTATCATCCTTATCCGAACTCTCCGATCAGATATCGTTCTCCCGCTCGGACGGCAAGATCTACTTTACCTTTACCCATGATTTCGATAACCCCGAACGTCATGTGGTGATCGAAATGGACGGCGATAAGGTAGTCGTGGAATAAGCTTAATATCAGTTCATATCGTACTTGACTATCTTAAACTTTACTTTCTTATATCCGCCGTATTTTCCCAGACCGTGGACTATCATCGATGCAGTCCCGGTCTTTATATTTTTAGCATAATATACTATCTCGTACTCTCCGGTCTCGGCAGCTGTGCTCACCTGATCCTGCCCGGGTTCCACGGGATAACCTGTGTACGTCTGTTTAGCCACACTGAATTTCACTTTGGATATCTTCTGGGATACAGCCCTGTACTCTATCACTCTCTTTCCGCTGTAATTACCCTTGCCCTCTACATGTATGCAGATAGTCTCACCCATGTACGCGTATTTATCATAGTCCACCGGATTGCCGAATATATCGGTATAAACCGGATCTATATCATAATCCACGCCCGGCTCTAAAGTTACGCCGTTAGTATCCATAAGGACGGGATCCTTGATATATCTTCTTATTTTTGTATTCTGCTTCCATACCGGATCGGGAGTTAAGGATATAACCATATCCATAGGCTTTGCGTAGCACATCACTTCCTTTATTACGCGGCTTTTATAATTGCCCATGCCTTCGAGCGTCACCTTAAAGAGCCTGCCTGCACGTATATCCGCGCTGTAGCTTACAGTATAATCCCTGTTCTCACGAAGCAGCGTATTTCCGTGACTTACTACGGGCACGGGCAGCGGACCGCCCTTTTCGTAATACACACGCTGCGGCAGGCTGATATCCACATCCTCAGCATTTAAGGAACACTGCATTATCTCAAAGTGCCCCGTCGCCTTACCGCTGTATCTGCCACGCCCCCTTATGTAATAATAGGCCTCGCCGACATTACGGTTATACTTAAAGCCGGCAACATAATCCTCCCCTTCCTCAAGGGTATGATCGCCCATCTTTACCTTTATCTCCGGGATCACGCTCCTGCCTGTGTATACGGCATCTTTTACGCTTATCCTTGCTTCGGATATATCTTTACCGACTATGTTAAAGGGCAGCTTCACACTGCCGGCGAAGTATGTATTACCGTTAAACACCTCACCGTTTCCGCTGATCACCACATAGCCTTTACCGGTATCGAAATTATCCTCATAAGTGATATCTATACCCCTTGTGACAGCTTTACCTTTATACGTTATGTTCACCAGAGGCATTACAGCCATACCACCGTTATACTGCTGGTCGGCTATCTTGCCCACTTTCAGGTTCCTGACATCCACGCCCTCCCTTACGGTGGCTTTGATATCGATGCTTCCGCTGAAATTGTCACGGCCCGTAAGAGTGATCACATATTCCCCGGGCTGCTTAAGTTCCTTAAAGCTCATGCTCATATCAAAGTCTTTGATATGCTTAAGCGTCTTATCTCCCCAGTGTATCACGGGAGTCTTATCCTTATCCCTTGCCTTTGTCGATAATACCAGGTCCTCCGCGGTGCAGTATTCTTCCATAGGCACCTTGCCGATAGTAAAATGCACTTCGCATTTTCCCTTGTAGTTGCCCTTCCCGCTGATGATCATCCTCGCCGTACCGGCGTTGATATTATCTTTATACTTTATGGAATAATCCCTGCCCTTTGAAAGGAGCAGGCCGTCATACTTAACCACCACATCATCCTGGGTGATCTTTTCGCCTGTATAAAGCTTGCCCACAACGCCCAGTACTTTAAAGCCCGGCTCCGGAACGGGGGTGGGCGGTACCGGTCCCTGTGTGGGTGTAGGGCTTATCTCCGGCTGCGTAGGAGTGGGATCGGCAGGATCCGGCGTGGGCGTGGGAGTATTGGTAGGCTCAGGTGTGGGCGTAGGCGCCACTATGCTCCAGGGCGCATAAGCCTTACCGTTATACGCACCTATACCGATAACGGTTACCTTATACTCACCAACTTCCCTTCCTACCATACCTTCGGTCGTTACATAGTAATCCCGGTTTTCGGCCAGGATGTAGTTCTTCCATTTAACGCTCTCCACCTTCTGGGTAATGGGCTCACCGGTGTATATGGCTGTCTCAAAAGCAAGGGTGATCACCGCATCCTGAATGGGATAAGGTGTAGGCGTAGGTGTATAAGCCGCAATGATCTCGGACTCCCCGTTATCCCCGTCCTCTCCGGCACAGGTGGGTGTGGGCTTCTCATCATCTTCTTCATCCGTAACATCATCAGCTGCAGGTGAAGGCGTGATATCCTGCGCAGAAACGGACGGAGTGGGCACCGGCGTGGGTGCGGTGTCTTCTCCCTCTGCAGATGCCTTTACACCGCTGCTCGCGATGCAGAGTATGAATATCAGCAAAAATGCGCTTATGGCTTTTGCCGGTCCATAGATTTTCTTACGGCTCTTCATAATCTGTCCCTCTCTCATTTAAGACAGGGGATGTCCTCTGTCTTATCACTCACTCTTTATATGCAGCAGCATCCCCCTGTAGTCACCCCACAGGTTCTCCACAATGATACCCGCGTTCATAAGGGTATCCCCGTAAAATGCCTTATCCTCCCCGTAGGGCTTTTCGCTAACACTCTCAATATCAAAACGGCTTATCCTGTACTTCTTTAAAGGATCCAGCCCCTGAAGTTTAAGCCTGCGTGAATGACATGCCGGTCTTCCTTTTACCTGTATGAAGGTAAGCAGCGCTTCGGACTTATCCTTCTTTATGCACATCCAGCTGTCGAATTCCTTATTCTCCGAATACGAAGCCAGGCGGTAATAATCACCTGCTGCCACCAGCTCATGATACATGTGATACATCTTAACCTGGGCCGGTATCATAGCCCTGTCCTCTTTGGGTATACGTGTGATATCGAGCTCGTAGCCGAAGGTCCCGGCCAGCGCCACATAACCTCTGGTCTCAAAAGGCGTAATCCTGCCCACGATATGATTGGGGCAGTCGCTCACATGTGCTCCCATACTTGAGAGCGGATATATCAGCGCCGTACCTTCCTGTATCAGCAGGCGCTCGATGGCGTCCGTATCATCGGAGCACCATATCTGCGGGCTGTAGCAGAGCATTCCGGCATCGAAACGGCCTCCGCCGCCGGAGCAGTTCTCAAGCAGCAGATCGGGATATCTCTCCATCAGCCGCCCCTGCAGCTCGTATACCCCCTGCACATAACGGTGCGAAAGCTCCTTCTGCTTATCCGCATCCAGCTTAAGCGATGCCAGATCAGCCAGCGGTCTGTTCATATCCCACTTCACATACTCGATATTTGCGCTATCTAATATATCGGCTAAAGACTTAAAAACATGATCCCTCACGTCACTGCGGCTTATATCCAGCACATACTGGTTCCTGGCCAGTCCGGCCGTTCTTCCCGGCACTGCTATGGCCCAGTCGGGATGAGCACGGTACAGATCCGAATCCGGACTTATCATCTCGGGCTCAAACCAGATACCGAACTTAAGGCCCAGGGCATTAACCCCGTCAACCAGCTTCTTAAGCCCGCCCTTTAACTTGTTTTCGTTAACTGTCCAGTCTCCAAGTGCACAGTTGTCATCATTGCGCGCACCAAACCAGCCGTCATCCATCACCAGCATCTCTATGCCGCATCCGGCGGCCTCTTTTGCTATAGCCAAAAGCTTCTCATCGTCAAAATCAAAGTATGTGGCCTCCCAGTTATTGATAAGGATGGGCCGCGCCTTATCCTTCCAGGGCGATCTGATAAGGTGCTGCCTGTACAGATCGTGGAAGGTCCTGCTCATGCCGCCTAAGCCCTCTGCCGAATATACCAGCACTGCCTGCGGCGTTGTAAAGCTTTCCCCCGCATTAAGCTTCCATTCAAAATCCTCCGGATCTATACCAGTCATTATGCGCAGATTATCAAACTGTCCTTCATATACGCCCGAAAAGAAATTCCCGGAATATATAAGGTTTACACCATAAGCCTCTCCCTGCGTCTGGCTGCAGTCTTTGGAAACTATGCCCATGAAAGGATGATGCTGGTGCGAAGTCTCGCCTCTCCGGGAATTAACTCCCTGCAAGCCGTGTCTTATCGGACATCTTTCTATATGGCGCTCCCTGGCCCAGCAGCCGTTTAAGGTTATCAGCTCGTATCCATCATTATCCATATCAAAGGATGCGGAAAATGCACGCTCCAGATAAAGGGGATTGCTGTTGCTTGTAATGACGCAATGACGTATGATGGCATCGCAGTCATCAAACACCGTATACTTAAGCACCACTTCCAGATCCAGGCATTCGTCCTTAAGCACTATGCTCAGCACTTCACCGTTATCCCCGTATACCCCGGGCATTTCCGGCTTTAATAGACGCTCTTTCGAATATCCGGCATAATGCAGCTCAGCCGTACAGTAGCCTTCCTGCGTACGTATCTTTAGCGCGGATTCGCGGAAATCACCGCTCCCGTGCACCGGATACTCCATCGGATAACAGTCCGTAAAGCTTAACTTGTCCCTGTTATTCTTTGAAGGTATATACGGACTCTCCGATGTACGCAGAAGATACCTTACATCGGTATCCTTAAGGCGCCTTCCGTAATAGACATGTCCCAGATATCCCGGTTCATCCGCCACTGCCATGATATAGCTGGTATTAGCGGTATCCAGCTTAAATATCCTTTCCTTATCATCGATAAAAATACTCATATCCTCATCCTCCGTATCCTGTCTTTAATCCTGTGTCCTGATGAATGCAAAGGGATCATCCGGATCCGATTGTAAAAAGTTCATACACAGATAAGCCATCCTCAGTGACACCTGCTCTTCTCTCAAAATGCGGCGCAGTTCTCTTTTACCGGCTGTCACTACACTAATGCTCTCGGTATCCTCCGCTGCACGCTCAGTCCCGTCACCCACAGCATAACCAAACACCGCGGTGCTGCTTTCGTCGGTATAGCCGGCTCCCATATAAAAGCCGCGGCTCCACATGGGATCGCCCTGCACCACCTCCAGCGTATAGCCCGTCTCTTCCTTAAGCTCACGCATTGCCGCCTGCTCGGGAGTCTCTCCCTGCTCGATCAGGCCTGCCGGCAGCTCATAGATAAACCGCCCCAGCGGGTAGCGGTACTGGCGTATCAGCACTATCTTTTCCGGATCGCTCTTAAGCACCGGATAGATCACGCAGCCTTCGGAAAAAGTCTTTCCGCTCAGCACCTTGATATTTTCCTTATTGTTTCTTGAAACAAAAAAATAATCGAACGCTCTGCCGGAGTCCGTCAGCGCGTCCATATGATAGAAATTCAGAAATCTGTTACTGCACAGATTTTCGACAGATGTGAATTTAGCCGCCATCGAAATGTGTTATCCTAAATGTATTACCTTCGCCTCTCCGTTCTTAAGCGCCTGCCTGTATTCCTCAAACTTATCGGTCATGATATAACGGTTATCCATGGTCTTTAAGACATCCTTTATCTGCATCTTCTCGAACACCTTGCCATCGGAAAGGTTATATACACGGTTATCATTAAAGCTCAATATGAAAGGTCTTAATATATCATCACCGTTCTCGGTGAGTACTATGCCTTTGGTCCCGTTCGTCAGCTGAATCGTGCAGCCCATGGGTACAATGTTTATCGCCTGTGTCAGTGCCCTTACCACCTGCTGGTTCATACGGTTGCGCGGATGATGCAGATACTTGTATGCGGCGATATCGCTCTGCGGCTCCTCACCGTATTTCATCGCGGTGAGCGTATCAAAATACCAGGCTACCTTCAGTGTCTCCAGCTGCATGTCGGGCTGGCGCATATCCTTAAAGCCGCTGCTCTTAAGCTCCTTAAGGTCTCTTAAGAGGAATGAGATGTTTCTCATTATCTCACTGTCCAGATCGCAGTTTTCACGCAGAGTCCTGTAACCTTCCTCCTTGCAGCGCTCTATGATCTCCCTGTCCTCATCAGTCAGGTCGCTTTCTTTCTTGCGGCTGATGGGATCGGGGATATCCAGCGAACCTATATCATGCAAAAGGGCCGCTATAACACAGCAGCGCTGCGCTTCGCCGTTGACCAGAAGCTTATTGCAGATAGCGGCGGCAAGTATCGCCACGTTAAGGGAATGCTTATAAACATTGTCCTCCACACTGCGCAGGTTCTGTGTAAAATTAAACTTGGATGTATGTCGCCCGAAACGGCGTATAATCTCTGCGGTAAGGTTCTCGAGCCTGGCAGGCTGGGAACCGTCCCTTATATCGTTCATTATCTCCTGCAGGGTGAACACCGACATGGTCTGGAAACGTTCAAATTCCCTGTCTTCATCGGTCATAGGCGGCACGGGCTCGGCCGGCTCCAGAATATAGACTCCTATGAGACCGAAGTTACGAACACTGTTTATACCCTGCAGAGTGATCCTCGAATCCCTCTCATAGAGCATGACACCCTGTTTATTAAAGATAGGCTTTGCAAGCCTCATCCCACTCTTTAATTCATCGGTAGGTACAAAGATCATTCCGCAACCCCTTTAAGAAACGATTTGATGTCATTATATCAGATTTGGATTTTATTGCAAATATATCTTATACCCTTCAGAGTCCTTTGTAAGGACCAGATCGGTGCTTTCGGGATCCAAGAGGGTATAGGGTGCGAAGCTCATCTGCGTTCCGTCCCCGGCAACGGCGCTGACGCTGATATCGGCACAGCTGTTGCTTCCTATAAGGGCCATTGCCTCACCTTCCCAGGTCACCATGCTGCCGTCCCGCAACAGCTCACCGCCCAGTACCTCCCTGGCCGCCTCGGCTCCCAGCGTGAAACTCAAGCTCTCTATATCCTTCCCCGTCAGGTTTGCAAAGCTGATCACACATTTCTCGGCAAGCTTTACCTCCTGCGGGCTGTCCTCCGGAAGAGGTACCTCTTCTCCGGGATTTAAGTCCGTAGCCGGCGTGAGTGTTACTACTTTGATCTCCTTTTTACCGCATGCTGACGTAAACAGCATCATGAGAAGGATCGCAGACAGCAGACGTTTTTTCATGCAGCCTCCTTTACGGGATCGGGTGACTTTGAATACAGTATCTTAAGCAGTATAGGCACGGAGATACTTGAGATTATTATCAGGAGTATCACGGCCGTAAAGTACGATGAATCTATTATACCAAGATTTAAGCCTTTATTGGTAATGATAAGCGCCACCTCTCCTCTGGTCATCATCCCGACGCCTATCTTTAAGCAGTCTATCCATTTAAAGCGGCATATTTTAGCCGTGATCCCACAGCCTATCACCTTGGTAAGCATAGCTACCAGAACGAAAGCTACCGAGAAGAACAGCATCCCTGTATCAACCTTTGAGAAATCGGTCTTAAGCCCGATAGCCACAAAGAATACAGGCGCAAATATCATATAGCTGTTGATACTCACCTTCCTGTCGATATATCCGGCGTCCCTAATATTGCAGAGGATGATGCCGGCCACATACGCACCGGTGATATCGGCTATACCGAAATACTTTTCTGCTGCATATGCCATCAAAAAGCAGAGTCCCAGTCCTATGATCGGGATACGCCTGGTATGGGGATAACGGGCGTCCACGACTTTCATGATATGGTAGATAACAAATCCGCCTACCAGGGATATTACAAGGAACAAAAACGTCTTTCCGATGACCAGCACTGTATCGCTCTCCGGATCCTTCATTCCCAGTACAAAGGTGAGGACTATGATACCTATAACATCATCGATAATGGCCGCGCTCAATATCGTCTGTCCCACACGGCCGTTAAGATATCCCAACTCACGGAGTGTCTCTACAGTGATGCCTACGGAAGTAGCTGTCATGATGCTTCCGATGAACAGCGCACGAAAAAACTCCTCCGTCCCCGGTGCCGCGAAGCCATGTATGCACATATACAATACTGCTCCTCCTGCCAGCGGTACCGCAACACCCACACATGCTATCGCCAGTGCGATTAGACCGGATTTCTTCAGCTCTTTTAAATTAGTCTCAAGACCCGCAGAGAACATTATCAGGATAACGCCTATCTCCGCCATCTGATTGATAAAATCTCCGGGCTTGACCAGATTTAACAAAGCCGGCCCCAGTATAAGTCCCGCTATTATCTCACCTACCACACCCGGAGCTTTGACCTTCTTTGCCAGTATGGCCATGAACTTTGCAGCCAGGATGATTATCGCCAGATCCCTGAGTATCACATATGTTTCCATTTTTATATACTAAAAGGATGGTCGCAGAATTCTGCAACCATCCCCCAATCTCCTTCCTGTAGTTATCAGTTTATCTTAAGTTCGTTCCAGGCATCATCGGGAACTATTGCTATATAGGTCTTACCTGTGTTGAGCACGATGTGGGAAGTATCCGCATACATGTATACGCAGCGCTCCGACTCACCGTACTTCACCCAGTTGATGGGCACTGCCTCTCCGTTCTGAAGCAGATATCCGTCCCAGGGCTGGCCAACCAGGATATTATAGATCAGGTAGCCATGCTCATCAAGCTGTGTAAAGCTGCACTTCTGGATAATGACATTTTCAAAGGTCAGATGTTTGTTTGCATTTCCTTCGTCCACATAGACATTGCCGTACTCATAGTACTCGTACTTGCCTATCTCTTCATTGTAGTGAAGCTCGGATTTGTTATGAGGGAAAGGCAGTATAACATCTTTGGCCTTAAATGCATCGTTATGGCTGTCGGAGAGGTTTATCTCCTTATTAGAGAACTCAAAATGCTCTCCGGGATAGAACTGGTTGTATGTCTCGGAATAACCCGCACGCTGTATACGTGTACCCAGTCCGTCGTAGCTCTTGCCGGTGCTGGGATTGGTATACGCATCAAAGGTGATGTACTCTGTATACTCAGTACTCTTACCGTTTGAGAAACGTGCAAAACCGCCGCTTAAGTTATTGGTATAATCCTTGGAAGTATACTGGTTGATGTAGTAAGGACCACCATCGTGGCAAAGGATCGCATTGTACTCTGCAGCCACCATGAAGTTGGTGGGACGTGCACTACGTACGCTGCCGAACTGCTTGATGTTCTTCCAGTCCTTGATGATGGGCATAAGACGTGTGATACGTCCGTTAGCAGTACTGTTCATCATCTCGTAAACTATGTCGGCGTCACTGGTCCCGTAATGAGGCAGAGCTGTGATCTCGTTATCGGTCATCACGGCTATTGGACGCTGGTCTTTAAGTTCAAGGGGAATGAACTCGTTGGTGAGTTCGCTGCGATACATACCCTCGGGGATAACATCTACCTCCTCCTCGGGCTCCTCTGCTACAGGTTCTTCATCAACAGGTGCAGGATCACTGTTGCCTGCCTGAGTAACGTCTACTCCCGAATTCTCCGGAGTAAGTTCAACCACGGTACCGGGCTTGGTCTCCGTCCCGGGGTCATTGCTGGTGCAGGCTGCAGCAAAAACAGATACTGCCATGCCCAGCATGAGTAGTGTAATGCTTCTCTTTTTCATAATTTCTCCTCCCGTTGTATCGTGTACTGTACATTTGACCGTGAATTTTCCCGATACAACATAACAACGCGTCAGGCCCTCCCTTTATTGCAACTGTTGCAACAAAACCTGACTTCTATTCTTCCGATATACGATTGAAAAGTGTTCCCTGAGGGAATCGAACCCCCAACTGGTCCTTAGGAGGGACCCGTTATATCCATTTAACTAAGAGAACGTGTCGAACTCCGTTCGGCACGTTCTCTTGTTAAATGGATGCGGGCCGTCCATGCAAAACCTGCTTCGCAGGTGGACGTCCCGCTCGTGCGAGCGGAATTCTATCTTACGCCCTCAGCAGCGGAGTGCTTCGGGCTGAAGGAACACTTTGTCGGGCTGACATTGTGCATCCCTCTACAGTACGCCCTCAGCGGTGAACGCTTCGGGCTGTGATTAACATTTCAAGGTAGGTACATACTAAACCCTGTAGTGTACTTAAAGCTTTACACTATCAAGATTCTTCGGGCTTCGCCCTCAGAATGACATGGGTGAGCCTCTTGCAGTAACCGGCTTACGGGCGGATCTCGGTCTTGCCACCCATGTAAGGGCGGAGAACCTCGGGAATGGCTACACTGCCGTCTTCACGGAGGTTATTCTCAAGGAAAGCTATGAGCATACGGGGAGGCGCAACCACTGTATTGTTAAGGGTATGTG
>Ga0247609_10007231_pt1 | contig 10595 bp, 12 predicted proteins | sample 172DNAGHGlowgp2_FD_193487 | JGI IMG/M metagenome (GOLD analysis project Ga0247609, IMG submission 193487) | Sheep rumen microbial communities from Palmerston North, Manawatu-Wanganui, New Zealand - 1728 DNA GHGlow gp2 | ecosystem: Host-associated > Mammals > Digestive system > Stomach > Rumen ...
CTTTGCCGCCAAGAACATTCTCAAATATTCTTGATTTGAAATTTGTTTTCGCTTTTCAATTTTTCCTGAAAAAGCATCCAACATAACTTCCTGAAGTTTCTTCATTTGTGCAATTGAAAGATACTCCGACATCTCGTTTAAAATAATTACAATTTTTTCTTCCATGACTGGTAATCCTTTCTTTACCAGCATCCCTGCAACCACTTTATTTATCCAAAATACTCTTGCATCAAACTATCAAATAATAATTGAGTTTCATCCAAAACTTTCTGTACCGCAACTTTTGATTTGTCGACTTGTTTTACAAATTTTACGAACTCATCTTGCAGTTCCTTCTCAGGTACAATAATCAAAACTGAACGTGCGTCATCTTTTGTTATTGTCTTAGTAACTGCCCCACGAACATATTGCTGAATCTCAGCCTGTCCATATTCGGAAACTAATTGTTCAAATAAAAATCTAACATTTATTCTGTCATCGTATCTGAACATAAATGCATTTCTTCCAAGTGAAGCAGGCATATCTATTTCAGGCATAAGATACACCTTACCAGCACTTCCTATCTTGTTCATGATTATCTCTCCTCCAAATATCTTTGACTTGGAAAGAAGTTCATAAGCTTTCTCATCAATATATTTAATTGATGACATATCACCAGATTCCAGATCTGTTGTACGTACCATCCATGCATAATTAGGCTCATCGTACATAGTAACGCCACTATCAAGAGTCTTATAGCTTCCATTAGAACTAAAATCTGTAAGTAATGTCATATACTCACCCATAGGTGCTTTTGTAAATCCTTTATCATTTGTTTTGGGATCACCAAACATCTCGACAAATCGGGCTTTGATGAGGTCATCTAATAATTCAATCTCCTTTTGTCTTTGAGATATTATTACAGTTAACCCTTTTAGCTTTTCAACTATACTTTGTTGTTCTTCCTTTGTTGGAACAGGTACTCTCATATTTTTGACATATCCTTGAGAAATATGAGGTTGTGCTCCGCCTATACAATCTGCAAGAATCTTATTTCTCTGCGAAATGAGATAAAAATATAAATATCGCTGATTCAACTCATCACATGGAAGGATTCCAGTTATAGACTGATTCCCACATGCTTCAAAATTCAAATATCCAATTTTACCTGCCGTAGCACCCGTCAATGCAATCATTACTGTGTCAACAGGCATCATTCTGGTACTACTATTGTCATATCCTATTTGCGTAATATACTTTTCTGCCTCATAAACATCACAATTCTGACAGCATCCAGACTGTAGCCATGGTATATCTCCATCATCCCAATATTCAACTTTTGATGTTGATGGGGTTCCACCAGTCACAACTGAAGTCAGTTCTTCAATTCTTTTATATTCCATCTATCATCCCTACAAATCTCAATTTATTAAGACTCGCTTTTCCTTTCATTATTACCCATTTATTTTTGAATTCTTAATTACATTATCATTACCAATTTCAACATGTTTATCATAAATAATAATTGTAATATTATTTGCTATCTTTTCGATTTCGTCATTGTCCTTTCCTGTCAAATCAAGATATAATTCATCTAAACTACCAAATTCTTTTTCAAGTAACAATAATATATCCATCACTTTATTTTCAATAGCAGAAAGAATACTATATGGAACTGTATCAGATACTTCTATTTCTGCTTTCATTAAATATGTCATAGATACAGCAGCACACTGCTGTATGGAGATTAATAAATCCCCAGGAATAGACGCATATACACTTCCAGAGGATTCTTTCAATTTTTTTAATGCACTTACTCCTTCTCTAAATGCTACTTTTCGTGTGCTTTCCTTCACTATTTCTGGTGTATCAGATTTTAACGGTATAGGCACATTTTTACATTGTGCTCCATAATTCAAAAATGAGCCCTTCAATATTCCTGGATATTCCCTATACTTTGGCACTTCTGATGATGTTGGATATCCTTCTATTTCATAATCAATCCATTTAACAAGCTCATCTTTCTCTAAATCTACTAATAGCAATTTTAATTGTTTTAATATTGTTTCAAGTTCAATTTTATTCTGTGCAAAATCCTTAAGCATCTTACTCTTCTTCATTAAAATATCCCCTCTAAAAATTTAACAACATCTTTCCAGAAACTAAATAATAACAAAAAACCAACAACAAGTGATATTAAAACATCAGTTATTATAGGATGTCTTTCAGTCCACCCCTTTTTTTCGCCATAGTCACTACCATCATTAATATTACAATTTTTTATTCTATTATTATCTCCAATTTTAATACTCATCAAAAAATTTAAACTCCCAATAATTTTTCCAACTCATCCATTTCATTTCCAATTTCAATTTCAATTTCACGAATATTAGCCATAATTTCTTCAGTTGGAGGATATTCAACCTTTTCATAAACTATTTCTTTATACTTGTTAATTGAAAGATCATAATCATTATCTACAATTTCCTGTTTTGAAACCATAAATGATTGTTCTGTTTTTGCTCTATCATTTTCTTTTTCAAGATTATTAAATCTTTCAATGATATCAGGAATATCACTTCCTTCTATCGGTGAGCGTTTATCATCTAAACTATATCCATCATTCTTCATATCATAGAACCATACTTTATCGGTTCCAATTGGATCTTTTGAAAAATAAAGTATAGCTGTAGATACTCCAGCGTATGGTTTAAATACACCCGATGGCATAGAAATTACTGCATGTAATCTATTATTCTCAATAATTTCTTTTCGTATTGCTTGATGTGCCTTTGATGAACCAAATAAAACGCCATCAGGAACGATACAAGCACATCTTCCACCTATTCTTAATGACTTTAAAAATAAAGCTAAGAATAATAATTCTGTCTTTTTTGTTTTACATACTGCAAGTATATCCTTACTAATATTTTCTTCAAATACACTTCCTTTGAATGGTGGATTTGCAAGAATCAATGTATATTCATCTCTTACTTCATTTGATTCTGAAAGAGAATCCATCTTTTCAATTGTTGGTTCACTTATATTATGTAATAACAGATTCATCGCACCAATTCGTAACATAGATGGGTCTGTATCATATCCATGAAACATACTTTTATTAAAGAATTCATTATTCTCTTTCTTTAATAATTCTGTTTTATACCTTTCCTGAATATATTTTGATGAACCTAACAAGAAACCAGCTGAACCCATAGCAGGATCAGCAATGCTATCATCTAATTGTGGTTTGACAATTTTAACCATCAAATCAATTATATGTCTAGGAGTTCTAAACTGTCCCATTTTACCCGCTGTAGCCATCTTTCCTAAACAATACTCGTATACATCTCCCATTAAGTCCTTATTACTCATATCAATACTATTAAGAGAATCTACGCACATTGCTAACACTTTAGGATCATCTAACATAAAAATAGCATCTGCCATATATCTTGAAAATGCTGTATCTTTTCCTTCACCGTTAACTGTCTTAATAAATGGAAAAACATAATTCTTAACAATATTATGCATCTTATCTGGTTCATAGTTTTTAAAGATATTCCATCTTAACTCTTTATAATCTATTGAATCAGTACTATTCTTGTCTGGCTGAAATTTACCTTCTTTGAATATTTTACTTTTGTAATCAACACCTATTGCTAAGGCATTACCTTCTTTTTTTACTTCATTGTCATCTAATATTTTCATAAAAATAAGATATGTTATCTGTTCAATAACTGTTGTTGGAGATGTAATACCGTATGTATATATACAATCCCATATTCCATCAATTTTGTTTTTTAATTCACCTGTAATCATTATGTTTTCTCCTTATGTTTTTATCTAAGTATAACCTTCGGAAAGTACACGCTATCATATACTTTCAAATGTTGTTTTCGTATTGATTCTTCTATATTAGCTGGTTCGAATAGGAGGACGGATTTGGATTCTGTCATGAAGCCTTCCTCATACTGAGCTAATATTATGAAATCGAGTGCATTTGCTGCAGCAAATGCATCCACTATCGGTTTTGTTAGTGGAAATTGTATGTTTCCTGAATGCCTGAAGAACTTTATCATGTTGTGCTTCTTGGCTCTAATGCCTAATGTCTGGCATTGGAATTCTATTAAGAAGCCAAACTTTACATCCTTGCCCTGTAGGTGTTTGTTTTCACGATATGCATCTACTTTGGCATAGTGCTTAGCGTATGGCTTTTTGAAGCCTTCAACGAATCTCTTGTATTCGAAAGCATTTGCTGTAGTGTTAAGTTTATTGATGAAGTTTTTAACATCTTCTGTTGCGGGTTCTATGTCCGAGTCTTTTATTGCTTCTTCTTCATCATGATATTTATAATATATGTCCCACATTTCTTTTTGCGATAACTGGCTTATGGACTGATTGTTCTTATCGCCATTATTGCAGAAATCTGTTTTGAAATGTTCTATTGCATATATCCCCTTGCTTGTATTTACTATAAAGTCCGGCACTTCATCAAGCACAACATTATCCATGATTTCATCCACTGGAATGACCGAATTTATGTACTTTGCCACTCTCTGGTTGGACTTAGTCTGGATGTATTCTATTGTCTTTTTAAGACAAGATAGTTCTGCCGACTTCTTGTCATTATCTAGAATCTGCGCCATATAGTTACCCCTTTTTTCTTTCGATGTGTAGCTTATGCCCCCACATCTTCCTTATAATCCCATCACATATATCTGGCATGGATTAGCTTCATCCCAGTAGTGTCTAATCACTTCAAACTCCTTAAAACCACAACTTATGTAGAATCTATTAGTTATATCATAGTCTTCATACATGCCCATCTCCACTGTTTTAACCTGCATGAATTCATAGCCTTTTTCCTTTGCTATTTTCTTAGCTTCTTCAACTAGCTGTCTTCCCAATCCACTTCTATGGTATTCTTTTAGAACTCCCATAACTGCAAGTTCCACTGTTTCCTTGCCTGTTTCTTTCAAGTTTAAGAAGCCCACGATTTTGCCATCTTCTTCTGCTGCAACCATTATCCTATCTGGACTCTCTGCTATATACTGTTCTCTTGATTCCTCTACTTCAAACCATTCTGTTAAACTTTCTAGTATAGACCTAGCTATTACTTTCTTCTGTTCCTTGTCTGTTATTAATTTAATCATGTGTTTTCCCCTTTATATTACTCTAGGTTTTAATATAACCTGTTTATACAAATTTCTTCTAACTTTGATGTTATCTAGCTATGAACATTCCATATTCTTTTGGAACTGTTAATACTCCATCTACCATACGCTTTGTAAGCTCTTCTTTTATAGTTTCACGCGGTATGTCCTGAAGCCCACTCATACCTGATAATGAGTATATATAGTCAACCATGTCATCTACATCTGTTACTAGAAGTGCATCATCATACACACACTTTTCGACATTGCCAAAGTGCTTTCCTAATTTTTCTTCACCATTTTGTAATGTGAAGTTTTCATTTACCTCTGCGCCTTTAACATATGCTTCAAGTGCTTTGTTCACATAATTCATAATTCCATTCACACCAAATGTTGCGCAATAAAACTTCCCTCCATCTTCGTATGACTTCATCCGGAAGTTTCCACTGAATCTCAATATGCCTTGGATCATATATCAGAATCCTATCAATATTCCGCTTACATCTTCTTTCTAATATATTTAGCACTAATTTCTTCAATGCTGTTGAAATAATCCTTCTCTACATCACTAAGAGTTTTTTGTTTATACTTTTTATACTCATTCTCAGCTTTTTTCATTGCTTGCGCATGTGAAATTGTTCCATTGCCAACCAGCAACTGCTCACCTGTTGATGTTAATATACCATCCAAATGTTTAGACCAATCAGACATTGTCATCGGTATCTCCCTTTCGGCTTGACGTTCTGCAAAATCTAAATACCCTGAGACAATTTGCCCCATAGCACGTAGTTCTTTTTCTGATAAATAATTTTTAGCGATTTTTGCTTCTGATAAAGTTGGTTGATTACCAGAAAATGTAGTCAATCCCATGAATTCTTTTTCAGCATCTGCCCTGCTATAAATTACTTCTGCTGCAGTCTCACCAGAAACTGCATAATGAATCTTGTTCTGAACCTTTTTAAAGAAGATTATAGATTCTTCAACTTTAGGGTCATAATCGATACTAGTTGCATATATCTCCAATATTTGTCGATAGAATACTTTTTCAGAAGCACGAATATCTCTAATTCTTTCCAGCAACTCTTTAAAGTATCCACCACCTCCAAGTTTTTTTAGACGTTCATCATCTATTGCAAAACCCTTTTTGAGATATTCCTTAAGAATTGAACTTGCCCATATTCTAAATTGAACACCCCTTTGTGATTTCACTCTATACCCAACAGATATAATCATATCCAAATTATAATAATTGGTTGGCTTAGTAGAAAATTCGGAAATTCCGAATTTTCTCAATGTGTTCTCACGCATTAATTCCCCATCAGTATAGATATTCTGAATATGCTCATTGATTGTAGATTTAGCTTTTTGAAATAATTCGGACATTTGCTCCTGAGTCAGCCATACTGTATCCTCTTCAAGCCTTACATCCACTTTGCATTTACCATCTTCCGTGTTATAAATAATTATTTCTGATTTATTGTTCTCATTACTCATTTTTTCAATATCTCCAATAATATACATTTCTCTCTAAATATCTTTCTAAGTTCCTTGCCATTAGGACTTTCAGCTATTATTTAGTCACATCCTGTTTCTCTTTTATATTTCTCCTATTGCACTAATATTCCAAAGTGGAATATTTATAATAAGTTCCTGCTTAATATAATCTTTCATTGAAAATCTAATAGCATATTTAGGATCATATTTATCTATATATGCTTTTAAACTTTTTGATTTCAAGTTTTCTTCTGCTTTAACCTCTATCGGTACAATATCAGATTTTATCTGCATTAAAAAGTCTATTTCATTGCGTGAATTTGTATTTGAATAATAGTATGGTACCATCTCAGTTGTTGAAATTATTTGCTGCAAAACATATTGTTCCGTAAGTGCACCCTTAAACTCAACAAATAACTCATCATCTCCTAGTATGCTATTTATATCCAAATCTGACATGGCGCCAAGAAGGCCAACATCTATCATAAATAACTTATATGCTTGAGGTTCCTTATATGATTTTAGTGGCATTGCTGGTTTATTAACCATATGTACTTTATAACACAAACCACAATCTATAAGCCACTGTATTGAAACCTCATATTGAGCTGATCTTGCTCCTTTTTTTATCTGACCAAAGAAAAATTTCTTATTTTCTTTTGCAAGTTGTAAAGGAATAGAATCCCATACCATTCTAGTTCTTTCAAGTTCACTTTTATTATCTATATGCTTACTAAAATCTTTTTCATAAAGACTAACTATCTTTTTTTGTATATTTCGTACTTCATTTATATCCTTATCATCCACGTAGCAACTTACTGCCTCTGGCATACCACCAACATAATAATACAATTTTAAATATCTTATATATTTTTCTCTAAATACCTGATTTTTATTATTTTCAGCCTTATTAACATACTTGGCTAAATCATCTTCTCCACAAGCTAATAAGAATTCATAATATGATAATGGATACATCGTTAATATATTTACTTTTCCAACGGGATAAGATATCCCTTTGTGCATTGCAACACCTAAAAAAGACCCCGCTACTATAATGTGATATTCACTTGCATTTTCACAGAAATATTTTAACGCAGTTATAGCCTTCGGGGATTCTTGTACTTCATCTATTATTATTAGTGTTTCTTCTGGTTCAATTTTCTCGCCAGAAACTATAGTTATATCTTCAATTATTCTTTTAACATCAAAATCAACATCAAAAGATTTTTTCATCTGCTCATTTTCATCCAAGTTGATATATGCTACATTTTTATAATATCTTTTTCCAAATTCCTTCATAATCCAGGTTTTACCAACCTGTCTTGCACCTTGTAAAATAAGGGGTTTACGGCTCTTTTTATTTTTCCAAGAACATAAATCTTCCATTATTTTTCTTTCCATTCAAGTCACCTCCAATTTTAAAGTATACACTTTTTTGAACGAAAATCAAGAAAATGATACATTTTTTTGAACGAAAATCAACTCAAAATGACATTTTTTTGAACGAAAGTTGATAGTTTTGATGCACTTTTTTGAAGGAAAATTATTTTTATGTAAACCTTCATTTCCGAGTTTTCCTATATTTCAAGCCATTTTACGGGGCTTTTTGCTATTTTCTTTATTTAGCCCGTAATTCGCATACTTTATCGTATATTGCTTTAGCAAGTTTTCTTTGGTTTTCGCCATCCATGTGGATTCCGTCGATTTCACTTACTCTAGCAACTTCGTTGGCATCTAAAAATTCTAGATTGTACATCTCTGACAACTGCTTATACCAGTCAGGTAATTCGCGGGCAACCCTTGATGCATTCTCCAAATCAAAGCACTCTGATAACCATGGATCAAGTGCTGACTTTGCAACTGCTGGTGGTGCAATAAGTAAAACCTTCATGCGACCATTCATTCTGAATGTGTTATATGTCTGAATCTTTTCAAGCATAATCTGCATCTCACCTGCTATATCCATTGATGAATAACCAAACTTTTTCTTAAGGTCATTACTTCCAAGCATAACTGTTATCAAATCTATTGGATTATGTGTCTCCATGCAAGGCACAATGTACTTAAGTCCATTCTTCTCACCTTCTGCCGGATCATCCGTTGCAATGGTTCTACCGTTCTGGCCTTCTTCGATTACCATATACTCATCTCCAAGCATTTGCTGCAAATTGGCTGTGTATCTGTTTTCATCCGACATCCTAATTTTTTCTTTTGGGTCAAATCCCCATGTAAGTGAATCCCCAAAGCAGAGGATTCTATATTTCTTTAAACTATCCATATTTACTCCTTATTATTTATTTTTTATATCAACTCATAACCCAAACAAACTAAGTTGTTCATACTTTTCTGGATACTTATTCATGTACTCAAAGCACTGATTATCCATGAGTAATCCAGCTTCTTTACACTTCTCTCTAAATAACTTTCTAAGTTCCTTGCCATTTGGACTTTCGATGTGATATGCATTTCCATATTCTTTTATGTACTTTTGCTTTAGCCCTGGAAAGTGCTTATCAAGGGCTTCATAATAATACTCTCTGTCGCCATCTCTTAGTGTTAATCCAAAGTCATAGCCTATTATTCCTTTTACACCAAGTTCTATGCACTTATCTATAATGCCTGTAACATTCTCCTCTGTATTATTGATGTATGGCAAAATAGGTGTAATCCAAACTATGGTTGGAATATCTCGTTTTTGCATCTCTTCTAATACTTCAAATCTTCTTTTTGTTGTGCAGACATTAGGCTCGACAATTTTACATAGGTCTTCGTCGATTGTGGTTATTGTCAGTTGGACGACGCATTTGCTGCGATTATTGATTTCAGCAAGTAGGTCAATGTCCCTAAGTATTCTATCTGATTTTGTTTGGATTGCTAATCCGAATTCGTACTTCTTGATTATTTCAAGACATGCTCTCGTGAGTCCAAGTTCTTCTTCGCAATGCATATATGGATCCGACATCGCGCCAGTGCCTATCATGCACTTCTTGCGCTTGCTCCTAAGAGCCTTCTCAAGAAGCTGCGGCGCGTTCTTTTTGACTTCTATGTCGGTGAATGGATGTGTGAACTGGTAGCAGGTGCTCCTGCTATCGCAGTATATGCAGCCGTGAGTACAGCCGCGATAAATATTCATTCCCGTAAAACCACCATTATTTATAAGAATTCCTTTTGCCTCTACCTCGTGCATTGTCTTCTCCCTGTTGATTATTTTTGTAATTTATCTCTAGTCATCATAAGTGCATAACCTAAAAGATTAGTTCCATTCCACTTGCTTTTATCTAACCTATTAGGATCAGTCATAGATAATCCAATACCCCATATTTTATCTCTAACCGCACACTCTGCTAAGTAACTTGTCTTAGTTTCTAATAACATCTTTTTTAATTTTTCATTTTGACTAAACTTTGCAATTAAACCTTCATAAATTACAATCTGTCTAACACCACTCCATGTATTATCATCATAATTAGATACTTCTCGTCCTAATGCTTTAATTTTTGCGACATCAGAAGTTTCTAATATTTTACTTGCTATTTCTTCATCATTAAAACATTTAGCTTTTTTATACATCATATATTGTTCCATAGAGGAAAAATTTATGCCTTCAACTTCGAAATCCGACATGTACCAATTACTAAGATATCCATTCTTCTCATCTGGATTATGAAAACAAATAACTTGCATTATTGTTCACCAACCTTTTTCACTGCTAATTCCAAATCTAAATCATGCAAACCATGATAAGTTACCGTATTTTTATCATTACCTAGCCCATAAGTGGGATTTATTTCCTTATTAGGTGAACCATGAAATAATATCAATTTATTCATGTATTTCCTCCTATTCTTCTTATAATCACATAGATATATTTTACCACATTTTGCTTGATTCTTCCAAATAATTATGGGGGGTAAATTAAGGAATTTATATATGATTTGGATGTGTGTTTTCCAACTTGCATTT